>ENA-ORXR01000204-ORXR01000204.1-marine-metagenome-genome-assembly--contig:-NODE-204-length-91729-cov-6.799393_pt1 | contig 91729 bp, 93 predicted proteins | sample MGYA00237866_ERZ511479 | MGnify/ENA metagenome assembly ERZ511479
CATCCTGAGCTGAAAACAGTCGGACGTCTGACATTATGGGAAAGTTTCAAATGTGTACGTCTCGCCCTCTGGTGCGAGACACGTCAAAAGATGGTTTCATTTAGAAAGCGGGGCCTAGCGGCTTAACTGGACGAATTATCAATTCGGTCGATAAGTTGGTTAACGATCTTCAATACCCGTTTAGGCATTTGAAATTCCATATAATGAGTTCCACCTTTAATCTCTCGATAACGCGCGTTTTCACCCAATGCCTCAACTAAAATTTGCGCGTCACTTTTTGGAACAAGTGTATCTAAAGTCCCGTGCAAGATCTCAACAGGAACCTGTAATCCGCTAAGCTGCTTGAGTAAGGGGCCAATTTGTTTTCTGCGTCCAACAATTTCAGCTTTCATATGCCGTACTTTTTTAGGTGTTACGGCTTCTAACTTATTGAAAATATCCGACCCAACAATCGCTTTGGCATAATCATGAGGCTCAGAAATAAGAGCCGCACCTGTGATCACGCCTTCAATTTTTTCTTGATATTGCAAAGCTGCTTTTAACGCCAAAGCGCCGCCATATGAAATTCCTAAAACAATACTTCTTTTGTCCTCTAAAAAAGGCTCAACAACACGTGCTTGTTTAGCAAAGTCTAAAACAGGAGATGTGTGCGCTTTATGAAACCCGAGCCGATTAATAACGACAATTTCCAAATCATCTGCAGGCAAGCGCAAGAGGCGGCTAAATAAATATGTTTGACTTGGTGTGCCAGGGATACATATCAGCCTCCATTTAGCTTTGGGCCTCCTAGCAATATAGGCGTCCGTTTCGGTCTCCATATGCGGAACTGAAAATGTGAAATGTTCGGGTTTAGAAGACTTCATTTTTGTGTGCGCTTTAAGAGCTCAACTTCGCCAAGCGACCTGTCACTTCGCCGAACTCTTTCAAGGTCTCGTCAAAGATTTGCTTAACGGGTTTGATGTCTGTGATACGGCCTGCGACTTGACCAGTTAAGGCGATACCGGCTTCGAGGTTTCCGCCGAAATAAACGTCTTGCGTGCCTGCAAATTCTCCAAAAATATTTTCAATGCCATCTTTTTGAAGGCGCGTTGTCCGTTCTGTGCGCAGCGCCCGCAATGCAGGGCCGGGGCCGGAGCGATTGAGGAAAACCGTATCGGTGCTATCAGCTTTAATAATAGCGTCTTTCCAATTGCTATGAACGGGGCTTTCAGCCGCGCTTAAAATCCGCGTGCCCATCAAGATACCTTCCGCGCCTAGCGCGAAAGCGGCGGCCATGCTGCGGCCATCCGTGATACCGCCCGCAGCCACAACGGGTACGTCTACGGCCTCACAAACTTGCGGGATAAGAACCATGCTCGCAACGTCTTGCGGATTTTTAAAACCGCCGCCTTCGCCGCCTTCGACGATTAATCCGTCAACGCCTGCCTCAATTGCCCGAAGCGCGCCTTTCAGGCTTGGCACAACATGAAAGACCGTTAGCCCGGCTTCTTTTAACAAAGCCGTATATTTCATCGGATCCCCCGCAGATGTCGTGACAAATTTCACGCCCTGATCAATGATGAAATCGATAATTTTGGGATCACGCACAAAGGCTTGCGCAACATTTACGCCAAAGGGCTTATCGGTGAGGTCGTGCATCTTGAGGATTTCTTCGCGCACGGCGTCCAGTTCTCCTGAACTGGTTTCAATGATGCCCATTCCTCCGGCGTTGCACACCGCAGAGGTCAACTGTGAACGGGCAATCCATCCCATAGCGGCTTGAATAATTGGTTTCTCAATCCCGAGCATGTCGGTGATGCGCGTGTGGACGGTCATCGTGGCTCCTGTTTTGGTTTGGCGGTGCACAAAAGAACACGACAAGGTTTCGTGTTTTTTGCGGCCCTTGTCTATGTTTTACTTCGTGAAACACTTTAGGTGAATTTTAGGATTGATATCCTATAATGTTCTTGTTATGTTCTCCTCACGGAACACATGCAAGGAGACCGTTATGGCACGTGCTGCTAAGAAATTTTTGAACGTAAAATACACAGACCGGGAGATGGCTAAACGTCTTGGGGCGAAGTGGGATCCTTCGGTTCAACGCTGGTATTGTCCTGCGGGCTCACCGCTTGCGACAATTTTCAAATGGCGCGCTGAAGCGGTAGAGACTAAGCCTACTGTCAAACATGTGGCGCAGAACGAGAATTTTGAATTTGACCTAGTAGGTTAATCTTCGGGTCTTTCAGTCTTAGGCCGATACTTACAGAGCTCTCTTATCGCGCAATTATAGCATTTAGGCTTACGGGCGAGGCAGGTATAGCGGCCATGAAGAATAAGCCAATGATGGGCGTGATCCATAAATTTGTCTGGTGTTACGCGCAGTAAGTTCAGCTCAACCTCAACAGGGTCTTTTCCAGGGGCCATGCCTGTGCGGTTGGAGACACGGAAAATATGCGTGTCTACAGCCATTGTGGGTTGGCCAAAATAATCATTCAAAACAACATTAGCTGTTTTACGCCCAACGCCTGGCAGCTTTACGAGATCATCTCTATTATCAGGAACCTCAGACCCAAAATCATTAATCAGCATTTGTGAGAGCTTGATAACGTTTTTCGCTTTATTTTTATAAAGTCCGATTGTCTTTATGTGGCCGCGCACAACATCTTCACCCAATGCTACCATTTTCTCTGGCGTGTCAGCTTTTTCAAAAAGAGCTTTTGTGGCTTTATTTACACCGACATCTGTTGATTGGGCAGATAAAGCAACAGCCACAACGAGCGTATAGACATTTGAATAATGCAGCTCTGTACGCGGCGCAGGGTCAAGCGTTTGGAGGTGTCGATAAATATCACTGATTTGTGCGCGGTTAAGTTTGGGCCGCGGCAAGTTTTTATAGAGCTTTTCTTTTTTAGCCATGTAAGGGGGCTAGCCTTTTTGCGCAATACGCTCCAGCATCATATCGCGCATTTTATCGGCATAGGTGCTAGCAGGCTCGGCGACTAAATCACCGCGCTCATTTAAAGCCTTGGACGCGTTTCCGCAGCCGACTTGCTGAGGTAAAACATCCCCGCCGAGTCGCGTGAAAATAAATTGCATTTGTCGCATACACATAATGCCGCTCATAGGCCCGGGTGTTGCTGAGGACAAACCCCAAACAGAGTTCTTTATATAATCGGTGCTGACGGTGCTAGTCCAGTCAATCGTATTTTTCAGTAGAGGCGGTAGACATCCATTATACTCAGGTGACACAACCACGATGCCATCAAATCCGCTCAACCGCTTGATAAGTTTTTGTACTGTCGGCGGTGTTTTTAAGTCGCCATTATAAATAGGCATTTCGTATTTGCCTAAATCAATGGAGCTAGTCTTAGCCCCTGCCGCTTTAAACCTTTTTATAAGCGCTTTTTCAAGCGTCTTGTTTATAGACCCCTCTCTCAATGAGGCACAAATAAAGGCAATTTTTGGAGCAGTCATGAAGAATCCTATGAAATATATTATAAGGCGTTATAGATCTTATACGCCGCGCATCAAGTTTTGGCTTGAAAGGTGAGTTCAAACGCTACGCCGTATGATATAGTATAAGCTAAACCTAAATTATCAGCTTTATGATAAAAGACTCGCAAAAGAACTTGCGTCATTTACTCCGCGTTATAAAGTCACATTATGCAAAAATTTGAAGGTATCTCTTTTCTTTGGGCAGTGGCGCTATTGGCGCTTATTGGTGTGGGTTATGGATTACGCGCTGTTTTGGGGTATCGGCAGATTTCCCGTGATGCAGAAGAGGACTATGATTACAAGCAAGAGCGAGGAATGCTAGACGGGGAATTATCTCGAGATGGATATATACGTGTTTTTAAGCGTCTGCATAATCCGCGCAGACCCGCCTATATTGCGAGCGGCATATTCGCAATCTTAGTTTTGACGTGGCCTATAATGGCGGCTTTATCTTTTTTGCTGGAGCAACTCTATCAACTCACCGACCGCAACCGTGTCTTTGAGCCTGGATTTTTGGTATGGCAGTTTTCGATATTTTTCGGCATTATATTTTCATGGACGGGTGTCGCTTATGCAATAGCGCGGCGCTACCACCTCTTAGCGCCTGGAACGCAAAAATACGAAACTGAACAACAGATCAAAGAAGAAAAAACCGGACAGCGAGATAAAGTTGTTATTGAAAATGATTGGGGCATACCACCCTTTATGGCGATAATAGGGTTTGTCATTTTTATTGTTTTTGTGATGTGGTGGAAACTTTGGTAGGGTTTAAATGCCTTAAAAAGAGAGAGATAGTATGGATTTTTTACACACGATGGTGCGGGTGACCGATATTGACGCCAGCTTGAAATTTTATTGCGATGGTTTAGGCCTAAAAGAAATGCGCCGCGTTGAGAATGAAAAGGGACGCTTCACACTTGTTTTTCTGGCCAGTGAACAAGATCTAAAGCGCAGCGGCTTGACGGGCGATGAATATCCTCTGCCCAGCGGCTTGCCGATGATTGAGCTGACCTATAATTGGCCTGATGAAAACGGCAAGTGTGAAAATTATGGCGGCGGACGTAACTTTGGTCATCTGGCGTATCGCGTAGATGATATATACAAGACCTGTCAGCATCTTATGGATATGGGTGTCACGATGAACCGCCCGCCGCGTGATGGGAATATGGCCTTTGTGCGCAGTCCTGATAATATATCAATTGAACTGCTACAGCGCGGGGATCGTCTTGAACCACAAGAGCCTTGGGCCAGTATGGAAAATAACGGTAGCTGGTAATTATTTCTTTTTAATCGGATTATAGCGCCGCGTTGTATTTAATTTTTTACGCGGGGCCTTTTCGCCGGGCCCAGGCGTGTCATTTTTTAATGTTTCAGTCGGGCGGGTTTTGGCCGAAAACAACATTTTTAAATTAAAGGCTAGAATTAATAAAACGATCACCAACCAAATATACATCCAGACTTTTGCGGGAATAAACTTTAATTGATTTTCCATAGCCGCGAGGTCTGACGTAGGCCCAACATTAAAATCTTGAATAATATAAATAACGCTGGCGACTCCCAGCAGCATAAGAATTTCGCGTCCATATTTTGTTTTAAATCCAACAAAATAAAGGAGTGCAGAAAACCCGCACAGCACAGCCGTTGTAAAAAGGGAATTGTACCAAATAAAACCTGTAATCAGCATGGCCGCAATAACTAAAACTAAGGTTGGCTTGACCCATTTAGGTTTTCGCGCGCCGATATAAAATAATAAATTTCCGAAAATAGCACTGCCAATATATCCGCCCATTAAAATGACGGTGAGGTTGCCGTTAAACGTGCTGGTCACCCCCGCGGAATTAGGCTCAATTATAATATATTCTACGGCCCCGCCCGTAATCAGCGCGCCAGCCGCATGTCCAAACTCATGTAGGAATGTGACGAAAAGACGGATGGGATAAAGCAATTGCCAGCCCAACAAACCACCATAAGTCGACAGGCAAAAATAGACGGCTGTAATAATGATAATGCGCAGCGCTAGGGAAGAGCGGCTTGTCATCTTTAAAGTCCGAGAAAGTCTCTCATATTATAGAGCCCTTTTGGCTGGGAGGCGGCCCATAGCGCAGCCGCAACAGCGCCGCTGGCAAAGACACTGCGATCAAAAGCCTCGTGAGACAGCGTAATCATCTCAAGCTCGCTAGCAATACGAACCTCGTGGGCGCCAATGACGCCACCGCCGCGCAAAGCCGCAAATCCAATTTGCCCTTCAGTGCGTGCGTCGCCGCGTCCTTCTCGCGATAAGATTTGATGGTGTTTCAGGGATACACCCCGACCTTTTGCTGCCGCTTCGCCCAACATAAGCGCCGTTCCGCTGGGCGCATCGACTTTATGCTTGTGATGCATTTCCAGAATTTCAATATCCCAACCTGCGCGCAATTTATCTGTGGCCATCTCAACTAATGCCTCAAGCATGTTCACGCCTAAGGAGAAGTTGCCTGACTTTAAAAGCGTGATGCTGTCACCAGCCGCCAGCAAGGCCTTTTTTTCTGTCGCTGTATAGCCTGTCGTGCCTGTGACAAATGTATTGCACCGTGTGTCATGCATGGCGAGCGCAGCATCTATCGCTGCTTTGGGGTGAGAGAAGTCTATCAAAACATCACACCTTGATAAGGCCGTTTTAATATCCGATGTCAGCTTTACGCCGCAGGCTTTAAGGCCGGCGACCTCAGCGGCGTCCTGTCCAAGGTTGGGTGAGGTGTTTGCGGTGACTGCCGCCACAAGCCGCGACTTAGGTTCAGCCTCAAGCGCGCGAATAATCGCCCCGCCCATTCGGCCACCTGCTCCTAATACGCCTATGTCTAAGGTCTTTGTCATGCCCAGACATGTAACGGGGTCTTAAATTCGGCGCAATTTAAATATATAGCTATTCCATGCGTATCTTATTTGGACTGGGACTTTCTCTTTTACTGGCCGGCACAGCTTTTGCGGATGAGGCCTTGGTCGCGGCGGCGCAGGACAGGCTTAAGCACCGCGTGCATTATAACGGCGCTTATATGAAGCTAGATTATCCAGGCGGCGATGTGCCAGCCCATATCGGAGTGTGCACGGATGTCATTATTCGCAGTTACCGCGCGGCTTACGGTTTTGATTTTCAAAAAGCGGTTCATGAAGATATGAAGGCAAACTTCTCCGCCTATCCTAAAATCTGGGGTTTGAAACGAACAGATCGAAATATTGATCATCGCCGCGTTCCGAACCTAGAGGCTTTTCTGAAACGCCAAGGCGCAGATCTTGGCCTTAATAAGCTCGCCTCTGATTTTAAGTCTGGCGATCTTGTTTCTTGGCGACTCCCGGGGAACTTACCGCATATTGGCATTGTCTCGGATCGAAAGGCGCGTGACGGTACGCCGTTGATTATTCATAATGTCGGTGCAGGACCAAAAGAAGAAAACGTGCTCTTTGCCTATAAGATAGTAGGTCATTTTCGCTATGTTCCTGACACAGTCGCGCAAGACTAAACGCTTTACGCTCAATGCGAATATATCATACAAGAATGACATGAAATTTATCGTGACCCTATTGCTGGCATGTGTTTTTCTTTTCAGCTCTGAAGAGAGTTTTGCGAAGCACATTGAAATTCGCTCTGAAAACTTCATCATTACAGGGGACCTTAAGCAAAAAGATGGAGAAACTTTGCTGCGGGATTTAGAACTATTCCGCAAAAATGTATTTAAAATTTTAGGCGTTAACGGCGCGCCAGAACTTATCCCTGTACAAGTCTATGTGACAAAGAATGAGAAGGGGATGAAGGCGGTTACGGGGACAGGCGGGTTTGGCGGCATGTATACCATGACCCATAATGGCCCTGCTTTCGTTTTAAATGGTAAGGCTGGGTTCCGGCGCGGGGACGGCGCGCGCCATATCGCGCTTCACGAATATACCCATCATATCGTCTCAACCTATACAGAGCTGGATTATCCGCGCTGGTATAATGAGGGTTTCGCCAATTATTTGGCGACCTTCAAATATAAGGACGCTACGTTCCGTGTCGGCGATGTTTATAATCCCTATGCTTATGCTTTAAAGCAAAAGAGTTGGATGCCGATGACGGTCGTCATTGGAACGATGCACACCTATCCGTTTAATATCGGAGATACGTCTAAAATTGGCCAGCAAACGCAGGCTCAATTCTATGCCCAGACCTGGCTAGCCACGCATTACCTGAGGAATGAAGAAAATTATGACGGTAAACTCACCGATTATGTTCAGCGGTTAAATAAAGGCGAGCAGAATATTCCCGCTTTTAAAGCTGCGATGGGCGTAACGCCCGAAGAATTTGAAACGGAATTAAAAACCTATTTTAAAAAGAATAAATTCAATGTCACAAGATATAAGACAACAGATCAAGATATCCCCGAGCCTGTGACGCAAGCTCTGACGGATAAAGAATTTGAATTAGCGCGGCTGGACTCAATGCGCAGCTTTGTCTTTAGCCCTGAACGTAAAGAGACCGTCATAAAAGCCTATCAAGACTATGAAGTGAAATACGGGCAAAGCGCGCAGACGCTTGCGGCTCAGGCTGACCTCACCGCTTATCTGGCGCAAGACAAAGAAGACTATGTCGCGGCCAGAGACCTCATAAATAAAGCCTTAGAGTTAGACCCTGAAAATATAGAGGCGAATAATATCGCGGCACTAATTATTGCGCATCAATATGTTCGTAATATGGGCGGAACCCAAGCGGACGTAAAACTCATAAGAAAATATGCCGCTAAAGTTTTAAGGCATAATTCGCAAATTCCTTTAGCCAATTATAGCTATGCGCTAAGCTATAAGGATAATTACCAGCCAACTGAGAATGCGCTGAATGCAGCAGGCTTTGCTCTGGATTATTATCGCGACCAAAGTTTTATAGGCTCTAATCTGGGACTGGCGAGTATATTAGCGAATGGCGGAAAATATGAAGAGGCGATGCCGCCGGTCCAACGGGCCATTAATTGGTCGAAAGACCCCGGCATGCGACTATCGGCAAAGTCTTTAAAGAAATATATTGAAGTGGAAAGCTTGAGATGAAATTTTTTAATTATTTGAACGGCATTTTTTATGCGCTCTATGGGCTTTTTGGCGCTTTCGTTCCAAAGTCTATGGCAGGTCTCATGGGATGGGAGCCGAGCCTTTTAGGTCTTCATCAAATTCGGGCGATGTGGTTATTACTCGCCGGGCTTGGCGTCATGTGCTTACTACATACATCAAAGCTAACGGATCAAAAACCGATGACATTAGCCATCATTTTTGCCACACTTTCAATTCTTGCAGGACGTTTCTTGGGCCTTATTCTAGACGGTGCAGGTCCGATGCAAACCTATCAAGAAATGGGCCTTGAAGTCTTCATTATCGCGCTGGGTGCATTTCTTTATAAGCGCGGGAAGTGAGCCATGTGGCAACATCTGACCTTACCTGACCCTTCATGGCTTGATGGCAAGAGGGCAAAAAAAGCGGTTTAAACCCTACGACCCCATTTGCGGTTGGCCCAAATAATCAGGATAATTAGCGGGATCATCATTCCAAATTCAATCACAAAATCCGTCCATCCAATGACAGGTTCACCTAAGGTAAAGAGAGCGGTATTGGGCAGATCAGGGTCTTCATATCCTAAAAGCCCGAAGACAAAAACATTATTGGCAATATGCGCGCCAATCGCGCTCTCAATTCCGCCCTCGAAATAAAGCAGCACACACATGGCCATACCAAATAAGAATATACTCGACAGATAGGGCCCCATCTGTCCGCCAGCTTCGGGGTTCCAAGCATGGAGCAGGGCGAAGCCGCCGCTTGTGATAATAAAAACGACCCAAGGCGATTTTAAATATTTTATAAGTGCTTGGTTTAAATAACCTCGGCAGAGAAACTCTTCGCTAGCGGCCTGGAAAGGCACCAGCAAAAGCGTGATGATTAAAAATTTTATATAAACGCCCATATCAGTTTGAAATTGAAGGCCTTCATATTCAGCTGGGAAGAGCAGATATTCTATAAGACTTATGGCAATGTAAAATATGAAAATAATGAATATCGTCCGCAAAAGATAATCCCAGCGAAATCGCGTGGCCGAGGTCATGAGAGCTTTTATGGGACGTTTGTGCCAAAATTTATAAACAATCGGGATTGAAAAAAAGATTGGCAGAAAACTAATCAAAAGAAAGATATACAGCCCGGTTAATTCAGTTTCAGGAATAGCTTGTTTTTGCGCCCCTCTTATGCCTTCAATGATTCCATACCCTATACCTGCGGCCATCATTCCGATGATAATCAAGATTACAATAAATATAAATCCCAATATCCAAGCCCACCATGTCGTGCGCCCCTGCCATGCAGATGCAAAATAGGCCGCAATTGAGGCGGCCTTAGGCTCTGATGGTTTGTCATCAGAAAAGATATGTGTGTCTGTGATCGTAAGCTTATTTCGGCGCGAGAACCATCGTCATCATGCGGCCTTCGGTTTTCGGTTCAAACTCGACTTTTGCAATCTCTTCAAAGTCTTCTTTCACTTGGGCCAAAAGCGTCATGCCGCGATCCATATGCGCCATTTCACGCCCGCGGAAACGAATAGTGACTTTTACCTTGTCGCCGCGGTCAAAGAATTTTTGCATCGCTTTGGTTTTGACCTGATAATCATGCGTGTCGATATTCGGACGCATCTTTATTTCTTTTAAGCTCGTGGTGCGCTGATTCTTACGGTTTGCTGCTTTTTTCTTTTGATTTTCAAAGCGCAGCTTACCGTAATCCAGAACTTTACAAACAGGCGTTTCGCCCGGAGCCACTTCGACAAGGTCAAGACCTGCGGAGCGGGCCGCAGCCAGAGCTTCGTCTAAAGAGACAACACCGCGTTTTTCGCCGGTTTCTGTAATAAGGAGAACATTTGGATTCGTGATTTCACGATTGGTGCGCGGACCTTTGGGTTTTTTGGGTGCGGCGGCAAGTGGGCGTCTGGCGATGGTAGGCTCTCCTAATATTGTTTAAGCGAATACAATATGGACGCGCGGGGCCTTTAATTCAAGAGGTCATTGTAAACAGCGAGCGTTTTAGCTTGCAGGTTTGTTTTGGAAAATTGGGCCGAAATACGCGCGCGGGCGGCCGTTCCGTCATAGTCGGGCCAGTTCAGAGCTTGCGTTATACCCTTAGCTAGAGCCGTTGCATCACCAGGCGTGACCAGAAATCCCGTCTCGCCGTCAGTAACTGTCTCAAGCGCCCCGCCATGCGCTGTGGCCACAACCGGCTTTTGCATAGCCTGCGCCTCTGCCGCGACGCGGCCAAAAGCTTCGGGGTCGGTTGAGGCAGAGATAACAACATCAGCCGCCGCAAGAGCCGTGGGAACATCGCGGCTATGGCCGGGTTTTATAACGCGCTCTGTCAGGCCCAGACGGGCTGCCAGACCCTCAATTTCTGCCACAAACTCATCGCGGCCTTGCGCATCACCCATCAGAATTAAGACGCAGTTTTTTGGTAGCTGATACAAAGCCTCAACCGCCACAATCGGCCCCTTCCAACGTGTCAGCCGCCCTGGGAGTAAAATAGCTTTTTGAGCAGGCGCTATACCCCAGCGGTTGCGCTGCGCTAGAATATCTTTTTCGCTGACAATAGCCGGATCAAACCGCGCCATGTCCACGCCGCGCGGTATGGCGGTAATGGTCTCAGCCGCTGTGCCGTGGGTTTTGATGATGTGCGCTTTGGTGAATTCTGAATTGGCAATAATATGCGTGCCCTTCGCCATGACGGAATTATAATAAGTCTTAAGGTGCGAGCCGCTATTATAAATACCGTGATACGTAGTTAGGAAGACCGCGCCTTCCAAGCGAGCGGCGTGATAGGCTGGCCAAGCCGGGGCACGGGACCGGGCGTGAACTATATCAATGTTATGGCGGCGGATAATTGCGCGGATCAAACGGATACGGCTAAAGAGAGAAAAGATATTTTTGGACCCGATATCCGCTTTATGTAGCACGCCGCCTAGTCTTATGAGGTCATCTTCCATGCGGCCACCTGCACTGATGACATGAGCCTCGTGCCCACTCGCGACCAAAGCCTCAGCCATCTCAAGCGTGGTGCCCTCGACACCTCCGGCATTGAGTTCCGGCACGACTTGGAGCACATTCATTCGGACACAACTTTCATACGGGATTCCTTAGCATGCATAGTGATATAGAGCTCAAGTTTTTATCTGCGCCTGACGGCGAAAAAATTGCCTATAAAATGAGCAAAGGCCCTGCGGGATATAGCGGCCCGACCTTGATTTGGTGCGGCGGTCTTAAATCTGACATGGAAGGCGGCAAAGCTACACATCTTCATGACTGGGCCATAGAAGAGGGGCGCACCTATATTCGCTTTGATTATTTTGGTCATGGCGTCAGTAGCGGGACATTTCGCAACGGCACAATATCACGCTGGAGCGAAGATGTAATGCGCGTGATAGACGAATTAAGTGAGGGCGACATTATCCTTATTGGATCCTCTATGGGCGGATGGGCCTCTTTGCTGGCTGCGATGAAACGGCCTGAGCGAGTGAAAGGTCTATTGCTGATCGCGCCTGCGCCTGACTTTACGCAAAAGCTGACATATGCGGAATGGAGCGAAGTTCAACGCGAAACGCTAAAGCGCGACGGTATAGTCTATGTCCCGTCTGATTATGATGAGCCTTATGAATATAGCCGTAAATTAATGGAAGATGGTCAGCAGAACCAGATTTTAGACGCGCCGATAAAATTTGACGGACCTGTCCGTATTTTACAAGGCGCGGCGGACCCTGTTGTGCCGTGGGCCTATTCGCGTCAAATCCTGGACGTTATCACGAGCGATGATGTGGATTATACCCTTGTCAAAAATGGCGATCATAGCCTCTCCGCGCCGCAAGACTTGGACCGTCTGTTACAAGTGGCCGAAGAATTGTGTCGAAAGCTCACGTGAATGTGAGCAATCGTTAAGAGCTTCGGCGATGTTTATACAATAAAACATGAATTAATTATTGGAGATCATTATGATAAAACCCATCCTCACATCCGTCATTATGTCTGTCTTGGCACTTACCGCCTGCTCTCAGGCTGACGCACCCAAAATTGAAACCCCGGCGGCTAAAGTTATGCAGACCAAAACTAAAGCGGTTTTGATTTACGCGGATTGGTGTAGCAGCTGCAAAGTTCTCGACCCAAAGCTCAAAGAGGTTAAGGCCTTGGGCCCGATGCCAGGCCTTGAATATGTGACACTGGACTATACGGACAAAGATACGAGTGATTTTTATGCGCAGGCTGACGCCGCGGGTGTTGGGGAGGCCGTCAGAATCTATCTGGACGGCACAATTTCAACTGGTGTGCTTTTACTGGTTGATGTGGATGATAAAAAGGTCGTGAAAAAAGTTACTAAAACCTTTGAGACCAAAGAGATTGCCAAAGCGATGAAAGAGGCCATAGAGGTCTCTTAGCGAGAATTGCTTTTCGCCACCGGGCCTTTAAAAAGGGTGGGATGACGCCCCCGCCCGAAAAAGACTTTCCTTCAGCTCTCTATTGCGGGTTGAGTATAAATTCTGCAAAGCGTATCGTGATTGGCCAATTGCGCAGAGCAGGTTTGGATAGCCCTGATTTAGACGCCCGTCTGTTGGTCATGGCCGCCACAGGCTTTTCACATACGGATATAATTGCGCGCGGCACAGATTTGCTCTCTGCCAAGGCGCTTGAGCGGGTATCAGATTATGCCGAGAGACGGTTAGCAGGCGAACCCGTTGACCATATTCTAGGTTCTTGTGAGTTTTATGGGCGTGATTTTAAGACAAATAAAGATGTTCTCTCGCCGCGCCCAGAAACAGAAATGCTTGTTGATGCGGCGCTAGAGATATTAAAAGATAATCCCACATCTCGAATCTTGGATTTGGGCACGGGCTCGGGCGCTATCATCGTCTCATGCCTGGCCGAGGGGCCTCATGCTAAGGGCGTAGCTGTCGATGTTTCTCAAAAGGCTTTGAATGTTGCAGAGGTGAATGCCAAAACGCATGGGGTCGCGGACAGGCTCACCCTATTACACGGCTCTTGGTTTGAAGCTGTATCTGGCCAGTTCGATATTATTCTCTCGAACCCGCCTTATATTACAGATGCCGCTATGCAGACTCTGGATGTAGAGGTTGCGCAATTTGATCCTGATCTTGCCCTGCGCGGCGGCATGGACGGCATGACGGCTTATCGCGCTATTATTGCGGAGACGAAAACATATATAAAAGGAGGCGGAACTCTTCTGCTTGAAATCGGATATGATCAAGGCGAGAGCGTTTCAAATATGTTGCAAGCTCTACCTTATCAGGACGTCTCCATTCACAAAGACCTCTCCGGTCATGACCGCATGATTAAAGCTATGCGAAAAGCATAAAAAAGGCTTTGCCTTTTAGGATTGCTTTGCTATGCTTTTCTCGTGAGATATTGGCGGCCACGGGGCCCCCTCACCAAAGCCCAAAATTAGGAAGCCATTGCAAAGACGCTGGCTTGGGGGATTTAAGGAATTCAGCATGAAACGCCAACGCGGTCGTAATCGCAATAATAATAATCGTAATAATAATAACACGAACCCTAATCGGTCTATGGACAGTAATGGCCCGGGCGTGAAGGTTCGCGGCAATGCCGGCACGATATATGAGAAGTATACAGCCCTAGCTCGGGATGCTCGTAGTTCAGGTAATCGCGTCAATGCGGAAAACCTTCGCCAACATGCCGAACATTATCTGCGGGTTATGAATGAAATGGAAGCGGCGCGCGCCAAAGCTCAAGCTGAGCGCGATGCCGCCCGAACTGCGCGCGGCGAGAGTGATGATAATAATGAAGACGGCGATGAGCGTAAGAGTCGCCGCCATAATAATAATCGCAATCGTAAACATCGCGAAGATAAACCGGCAGAGAATAACTCTGATAGTGACGCTCTTGAAGTCGTCACACCCGAAGCTCCCAAAGCCAAAGCGCCTAAGGCAAATAATGACGCCTCTGAAGCGGCGGAAGTTGAAGAAAAGCCCAAGCGCCGCCGCAAGGCACCAGCTCGCAAAAAAGCAGAGTCTGAATCCGAGTCTGCAACTGTGGACGCCGCTGAATAAAGATATAAGTTTCGTCCCAATTGGGCACGACATTCTAAGATATAAAAAGGGCCCCTTCGGGCCCTTTGTTGTTGTCGTCTGTATTACTTTAAAATTATGTCTTAGGTCCTGGCTTCGCGCGAAGTGTTCCATCTTTTTTCAAAAGGCGGCCCTGCGCATCACGTGGAGCTTTAGTACCGGGCTTTGGGCCTCTCTTCTTAGGCGCAGACGTAGGTGTCTTCTTCTTCGCAGTACTTGTCGTTTTGTTTTTTGATCCTGCAGGGCGGCCTCGCTTTTTGGGCGCTGCTGTTATTTTAACGGTAGGCTTCTTTGCCGATGACGCGCTGGCGCTCTTCTTAGATCCCGCAGGACGACCCCGCTTCTTTGGTGTTTTAGATGTAACGGTTTTAGCCGTGCTGTCAGTAGCGCTCTTTGTTTTCGAGACAGCGGCATTAGCCACACTGTCTGCTGAACCTTTCACGCTGTCTGTCGCAGATTTTGTTTTCTCCACAGCGCTCTTAGTGGCTGCACTGGCTTTCTCGCCTGCGGTTTTAGAGAGGTCACGCGCTCTAAGAGCTGCTGCTTCCGCAGCTTTACGTGCTTCTGCGATAGGGTCTATGTCTGCAGTTTCTGATTTTCCGCCATCTGGGGAGAGATTGTTATTAATACGAAAAATTGCGACCGCAACTTCGCATAACAACCTAATAGCAACAATAGCAAGTAACCAACTACCAACAAAATTAACTTTGTCTACAATCCAAGCCAATGGCCCTAATTTAATACCGCTTAGAAAAGATGAGAAATAAGCTAAAGAAAATACAATTATCGCTAGCCAGAAAAAGGCAATAACGAGTTTTTCTTTCATTAATTTATCAAATGAAAAAAAGAAATTGATGAGATTTTTCATGCGTAGAGCTCCGCTTATTATTTTTCTAAAGTGTTAACCAGAAATAATAGAAAAACGCAAGGTGATGCGCTAGTTGGGCGCAGTTGCTGTCATCACGACTGTGGCAGGAATAGCTCTGATAGTTTCTGACGACTGGCGAAGTAGCTCTATCTCTCTGCGGCGCTCGGCAAAAGCGCTCATTTCAGACTTAGGCAAAGGTTTGCCCGCTAGCTGTGACAGACGACGCGGGTTTATTTTCTTCCCATTGAGATGGACTTCATAATGAAGGTGAGGGCCGGTGGAGCGGCCCGTTGTGCCAACATAACCAATCACTTGGTCTTGCTTGACGTAAGTTCCTTTACGAACGCCGCGCGCAAATGACTTCATATGCGCATAGGCCGTTTTATATCCATCTGTATGGTGAATGCGGATATAATTCCCATAGCCGCCATAGCGGTTTGCGCGCTCAACAGTGCCGGAGCCCGCCGCCAGAATTGGCGTTCCGCGCGGCGCGGCAAAATCTACACCTGTATGCATTTTACGATAACCTAAAATTGGGTGCTTGCGGCGACCATAAGACGATGAAAGACGCGCCCCATTCACGGGTGTAGCGCGAAGCTTACGCTTGGCTGTTTTGCCTTTGGCATCGTAAAAATTCTCACGGTCTTTGCTATCCGTATAGAGCCAGTATTCGGACGTTTTCCCGCGCGGACTGAATGAGGTATAAAGCAGGTCACCTGATTTAATAATTTCGCCTTTGCGATTGCGCGCAACCTCAAAGAACATTTCAAAATTATCACCAGGCTGAATATCGCGCTGAAAGTCCACGGAATATTCGTAAATATTGGCAAATTGCTGAACCACACGGTCTGGCGCACCTAACCGCGTGGCATCAAGGTAAAGTGAATTAGAGATTTCAGCGGCAACGCCGATGGTTTCATATTTAAATTCAGCGGCAATCTCGCGCGCCGTATAATCATCGCCCTTCAAATCTACAAAGACGGTTTTTTCAACATTGGGTTTGAAAGTTAAGTTTTCGAGCGTATCCCCGTTAAAATATAAATTAAGTTCATTTCCAACGCGAAGGTTGCGAGGTTTGTACACTGTCGAAAAGGCTTGGGTCACTTTATAGGCTTGTCCGCCTGATAAGCCGTTCTTTTGGAGCATAGGCCCAAGGCTATCACCAGACTTAACTTTGAGAGTCTTAACCGTGGTTGTCGGGCCGCTCTCTTCTAGCGCCATATCATAACGGGAAAGATCAATTTTTGGCTCTATGATTTCTACCACTTGCTGCGCCGGCTCGATATTGTTTTTTGGTAGGGCGATGGCTGCAATAAGAACCGCAGCCCCTCCGGCCGCTAGAAAGGCAAAACGCTTCTCACGATAAATACGCGTATTATCCATAGAGACAAAGGCTTTCAGCCGTATAGCTAAAGCGTCTTTTACAATCTCTTTTGCCCCGACAGCGCCAGCTTGAGCTTCGGGAGATATCTCATCATTCATGTTCATCTCAATGAAAGTCTGCGCCCTTAACAGCGCTTTGGTTCTATAATGCCCAATTTATCCCTAATACCCCGTTAACACCCTTCAACTCTTTCGTAAACTTAACAAAATTTATAGTGTATTCACACCCCGCGCTCTATTGAATGTTTTAGGTTAACCAAAAGGATGCGCTTAAAATACAATGTCAGGTGCTGACACATCTCCAGAAGATAAAAGACTACGTAAAAAGTGGTCTGTTTGGCGTTGGCTTTTTTGGATATTTTTGGGGGTTATCCTGCTGGTGATGATTGTCGCCGCTTATGTGTGGGTTAATCGGTACGATCTTTTGGAAAAAACCGCCAAAGACTTGCTGCTCGAGCAAGGCATACAAGCTGAAATATCTATTCAGTCCATCAGCAAGACTCAAGCCGTTTTGAAAAATGTTACTCTGATTGATGACGGCGCTGAGGACAAAACACCCTTTTTCTCAGCTCAGAAAATTTCAACAGATTATGCCTGGCGGGAGGCTCTAGAAGGGCGGGTCGATAAGATTGTCTTTACCCAGCCCAAAGCCCGCATCACCTTGGATGAGACCGGTAAGGTTATTGATGGCTGGCTTCCACCTCAAGGCGAGGGCGGCGAGAGCAGTACGACATTGCCGCCAAAAGGTATCACCGTTAAAGATGGAAGCTTCACAATAGCCAGCCCATTTGGGCAAGCGGAGACGCAAATTGATGCGGTTTATTTTGCGCCTGATAATTTCACAGCGTTACTCGACATTGCCCCGTCGCGTTTTTCTTATGGGGATTGGCGCGTTGAGGGCGGCGGGAAAGCTGATATTCAGTTACGTGGGAATAATCAGAAATTGGATGTGGATATGCGTTTGTCTTCGCTTGAGCATCCCGCCTTGGACGCAAAAGCGCTCCGCATAAAGGGTCAACTCATCCCGGACATTTCAGATACGGCCTTAAACATCGAAGGAGATGTCGCCTTTGACTTTGAGAGCCTTGTGACCGCTCAGCTTGTGACGGGGGCGGGGTCGATGCGCTGGGACGGCCTTATCACCCACACTAAATTAGAGCAGCATCCGTTAGAGATGGCAGGCACGTGGAGCGGTGATGTTGCTGATGCGAGTCTGCCCGACCCCGCAAGGCGGCAAAGTCTGGCGAAAACGCTTAGCCTGTCAGACACGCTATTAAATGCACCAATCGCGCAAAATTTCAGCGCAGGCTTAACGCGTGAATTGATGGGCCTTTTGGCGCGCAGTGATATTGAGGCCGGAGGCCGCATTGAGCTGGATGAAAACGGACTAGCTGTCAGCTTATCTGGCCCTGCTCATCTTCGCGGCGATAAAACGAGCTTGCGATTAGAGCAAACGGACTGGGCCCCAGTCTATGAATTTTCTCGTCCCGATGAGACGTTGAATCTGGCCTTTCACGCAAGTTTGACAGAGCCTGCCGGACTGACTTTCAGGCAGGCGGATTTTGTAGCGTCTTCGAAAAATGGCTGGCAGCTGGACGGCACTGATCGGTTTTCAGCTGATATTAGTACCTCTAAAACATGGCGCTCTAAGGGCCTAACAGGGCAGGGCGCGAGATTAGCTCCTTTCAAAAGCGAAGCGGTTTATAAAGGCGGCGACGGGCCTCGTAATTTACTAATTTCTGGCGACGTGGATTATGACGGCACGGTGCCGGGCGGCTATGCCAGCGGCTTAGTTACTGCGGGCCGCATGAGCATGGATTTGCGCGGGGATAATTTGGATGTGCGCTTTGCGCCCAAAGACGGCGTGCCTATTCGCCTCGACAAGCTTGAGACCGATACGGACTGGCGCGGAGAGAACATCTCGGTCACGCTTTTATCAGATACGCCAATTTTCAAGCGCCGCGGCAACAGCTCTGAAATGAGCGCGGCTTTAGCGGATGTCAGCTTATTGGCCATCGACAGCACAAACACCAAAAACCTTGCTATGGTATTTAAAGGGATGGACGTAGCGGGAGAGCTTTCGAAAGACAGACAAAATTGGGATATTCTGGGGCAGAACGCTAAAATCGTCTCAGAAGATATGCCGGGCCCAGGAACGGTCATCACGACGCCGGAAGCCCGCATTCAAGTGCAGCGAGAGAGCGAAGCCGGCATAGAGTTTTATGTGGCTGCGCCCAAAGCTGATGTCACAACGCAATTGGTCACAGCGACAGCGATAAGCGTTGAAGCGGCAGGCGCGCCTGATGAATATGTCCTGCGTTATAATCCTGGGGCAGATGGTAAGGGACGCGTAAAATTTATCGGTGACGCTATCCCGCGCCTGCCGATGACAGGCGCGGTTAATTTTGCAGAGGGCGCTTTTGACGGCACGGCCCGCACAACATTACCGCTCACGGATGACACGCCCATTGATATTTCTTATCGCTTAAAAGATGGACAAGGCACAGCCAATGTAGATATTCCTGACCTATACTTCACGCCTAAGGGTCTACAGCCGCAATATCTTATCTCGGCCCTAAAAGGTAAAATCGCCGAAGTGCAGGGCAGGGTGCAGGCCAATATCAAACTCGCCTTTGCGGTAGGTCAGCCTTTGCAATCCTCAGGTACCGCGAAAATTATCGATATGAATTTTGGTACGCTACCTGGGCCGCTCACGGGTGTGAATACAGAGCTCAGCTTTGCCAATATGTTCCCGCTGCAAAGTCAGGGGCGGCAGACCTTAACCGTCAATAAGTTTGATCCTGGCTTTCCGCTTGAAAATGGGACCATTGAATTTGAAATGATCCCTGATGGTGTGCGGGTCTATTCGGCGCGCTGGCCGCTAGGCGGTGGTTTCTTCTCGCTCGAGCCCTTTGACTGGCTTTATTCAAATAAAGTCAACCGCGTTGTCATGCGCATCGAAAAAGTCTCGTTGGGGGAATTCCTCAAAGACGTCGGAGACGGCGCGATAAAGGCGACTGGCGATATTGAAGGCACATTGCCGATTGTTTTGTCAGGCGTTGACGTCAAAGTCGAAAACGGCTCGCTTTACGTTAAAGATGGCGGTCGTATTCAATATCAGTCTAAGCAACTTAACTCTATTTCCCAACTGGACGGAACGGACGAGAAAGCCTTGGCGGCTGTACGGCAAGGCAATTACCGTGACGCGGTGTTTGAGGCGCTAAAAGACTTTCAATATGACGAGCTTCGCGTCAATATTGACGGGCCTCTGGACGGGGCGATGGAGGTCTTTTTGAAGTTTGACGGGAAGAATAAGGACGTGCTGAACGGACAACCCTTCCGCTTTAATATCGGTCTTGAGGGAGAGCTTTTAAACATTCTGCGCAGTTTTAATACGAATGCCCAGATAAAGTCTGAGCTTATGCGCAGAGGCATCACCCAAGAAGAAGAAATCCCTGATTTAGACCAATAGCTTTATGGGGAATATCCGTGCATTTTGCGCTTGCGTCCCCTATATTTTCTGCACTTAAACCGATTGATTCGCAAAAGAGTGTTGCATGGCCGATCCTGCTGAAAATACCCCCGCATATGGCGCTGATAGTATTAAGGTTCTTAAGGGCCTTGATGCGGTGCGTAAACGTCCAGGCATGTATATTGGTGATACGGATGACGGCTCGGGCCTGCACCATATGGTCTATGAAGTTGTCGATAACTCGATTGACGAATCTTTGGCGGGACATGCTGACCGCGTAGAAGTTACGCTTCACCCTGACGGGTCAGTCTCTGTCAGTGATAATGGACGGGGGATACCTGTCGCGATACACCAAGAAGAAGGCGTCTCAGCTGCCGAAGTTATTATGACACAGCTCCATGCGGGCGGGAAATTCGACCAAAACTCTTATAAGGTCTCAGGCGGTCTTCACGGCGTTGGCGTCTCTGTTGTAAACGCCCTGTCCGTTTCGTTAAAGCTGACGATCTGGCGCGATGGTAAAGAACATTACATGGAGTTTAGCCATGGCGACACTGTGGCCCCGCTTAAGGTTATCAAAGACGCTCCGATTGACAATCGACGCGACGGGACGACTCGCACCCTAACGGGTACACGCGTCAATTTCCTCCCGAGTGAAGACACTTTCACCATGGTCGAATTTGACCGAGATACGTTGGAACGCCGTTTGCGCGAGCTGGCTTTTCTAAACTCTGGCGTGATGATTATCCTCACAGATGAGCGCCCTGAAGATCCTATCGTCACAGAGCTTTATTATGAAGGCGGCATCACGGCTTTTGTCGAGCATTTGGACGCCAATAAAGAAGGGTTGCTTGAGCATCCGATTTCCGTGAAACGCGAAGTGGACGGTATCACTGTCGAGGCGGCGTTGTGGTGGAATGACGGCTATCACGAAAATGTCCGCTGTTTTACAAATAATATACCCCAGCGTGACGGCGGAACTCACTTGGCGGGCTTTCGCGGCGCGCTGACCCGCACGGTCAATAAATATGCCGCGAGCATGGGTACGGCCAAAATAGAGAAAGTCACGATTTCTGGCGATGATGCGCGCGAAGGTCTGACCTGTGTGCTTTCGGTCAAAGTGCCGGATCCGAAATTCTCCTCACAAACCAAAGATAAGCTTGTCTCGTCCGAGGTTCGTCCCGTTGTCGAGAGCGCGATGAATGAAGCGCTGGGCGAATGGTTCGAAGAACACCCGGTTGAGGCTAAAATGCTGATGACCAAAATTGCCGAAGCTGCCGCCGCCCGTGAGGCCGCCCGTAAGGCCCGTGATTTAACGCGCCGCAAATCCGCGCTGGATATCTCTTCGCTTCCCGGAAAGCTTGCTGATTGCCAAGAGCGCGATCCCGCCCTATCTGAAATATTCATCGTGGAAGGGGACTCTGCGGGGGGCTCTGCCAAGCAGGCCCGCGATCGCCAGAACCAAGCTATCCTGCCGCTAAAGGGTAAAATCCTCAACGTCGAGCGGGCCCGTTTTGACCGTATGCTCGGCAGCCAAGAGATTGGTACTATGATTACGGCGCTGGGCACAGGCATTGGCCGCGAGGATTTCAACGCCGATAAAGCGCGTTATCATAAAATTGTTATCATGACGGACGCCGATGTCGACGGCGCGCATATTCGCACGCTGCTGCTGACATTTTTCTATCGCCAAATGCCTGAGCTGATTGAGCGCGGCTATCTCTATATCGCCCAGCCGCCGCTCTATAAGGTCGAGCGCGGTAAGAGCACGCAATATATCAAAGACCAAGAAGAGCTGGATGATTACCTGATTGATGCGGGCTCCAAGGAGGCCTCGCTGACACTGGATAGCGGCGCAAAAGTTACGGGCGAAGATTTAAAGCGTATCGCCAAAGAAGCGCTACAAGCCCAAGGCCTGATTAACCGCATGAAGCACCGCGCCCCTGATAGCGCGATTGCCCAGCTCGCCATTGCAGGTGCGCTGGATATTGAAGAAAGCCCTGAGATAATTACCCGCGCGTTAGAGCGCTTAGACATGATTGCCGATGAAGGCGAAGATGGTTGGGCTGGCCGATATGATGATGACGGCGCGCTTGTCTTTGAACGTGATGTGCGCGGCGTGACCGACCGTATCACATTGCGCCCAAGCTTTCGCGGTAGCGCCGATGCACGGCGCCTGCAAAAACTCGCCCCCGCTTTGGCCGAAACTTATTCTGGCCGGGCCGCTTTCCGCCGCGGAGACGATGACGAGATAGAAGTCAATGGCCCCGCGCAACTGCTTGAGGTGATTTTTGAGGGCGGGCGTAAGGGCTTTAAAATTCAGCGCTATAAAGGTCTCGGCGAAATGAACCCCGACCAGCTTTGGGAAACCACACTCGACTCAAACGCCCGCAGTCTCTTGCAGGTCAAAGTCGAAGGCGCAGACAGCGCAGATGATTTATTCACAAAACTTATGGGCGATGTTGTCGAGCCAAGACGGAACTTTATCATCGAGAATGCTCTAGATGCGGATGTGGATAGTTAGGGGTTACCAGTCAAAATTTAACTGCATAGTCTGACCATACACTGGGTGAACTGTGTCTAACTTGGACATAAAGTCAGAGTAGTTATCGCTTAATGTCATAATCGTCGTAACTGAAGCAAGGTGTTCACGCAGTTTAGGATGACCTAATTCGGATGTTAATTTCTGGAAAAGCGCTCCTTTTTTATTGCCAGTTTTTGTTTTGGGTGCCTCTTTTTTTAGCTCTTCTAAAACACCTGGTGCTAGTCGCTTGTAGATAATATTATTAGTAAGTTTCCCGAAATACTGTGGACGTCTTACGTTGTCTTTTTCAAACTCCAATCCCCTCAGGCGAAATAAGCCTTCATAATATTTGTCTGGAAATGTTTTTACCCATGGTTGAAGTTCTTTTGCAATAAATCGTTCTAGAATTTTAGAGAGTGCGTCCTTGGCCCGATCTCGTTGATATCCTGTCGCTTCATCAACAAGTGCAATAATTCCTAGTTTTGCAAAGCTCCTAATGAGTATTTCAGCTTGATCGGCCATTGCCTCTTGAGATTTAGTTAACTCGCCTGCATTCCTCGCGTCTAAATAGACATCACATACCATTTGCAATAATTCTGCTTTATAACCTTGAGCTTTTTGACCTCGTGAATTTATGAATTCTATAGGAGACAAATTCTTTAATATTTCGTCAGTGATGAATGGTTTCAAATTTTTCGCGCTGATAAAGTTTGGTAACTCATCATTTTTATAACTGCCCTTCCAAGGGCGTCCTAGCGCAGTCATGAATGCTTTGCTTATCATGAGTCTATTACCGTCTGCTGTTACGGCAACAGGTAAATTTAAATTAGCAATTTTAATCTCGCCTTCGTGGGTAGAATTTTGCAAGTGCTTAGCCCAACGCGCAGTTGCCGCTTTTTTTGCTATATCACTTCTTTCCTTTGCAGTGAGACTTGCTGCACGAGCTTTGCCGCCAACAACCTTATTTACATCTTTCATAAAAACTCCATGCTTGCACAATGCGTCTGCATGCATAGTGCTTGCAAAAAAATATGCAAGCATTTTTGTCATTCCGTCACAACGCGCAGCGTTGACGGAACCCATGCCTTGATGTTTCGCCCAGATGCAATTTCCCGATAGTCTCAAAATTTAGGAATAGGTACCGCCATCGCTTCGCGATGAGACGGTGTGACATGAGGAGAAAACCGTAGGGTGGATTAGAGCTTGCTCGTAATCCACCGCATTTTGATGCTCTGTGGGAATGGTGGATTACGTCCGCGTTTCTGGCGAAACGCAAACTAATACCACCCTACAGTTAATCCTTATTCGTAAAAGCCCAAAACCACACAACTATCTATGCTCCAATAAACTCAATCCTTGCTCCCCACACCTCATGCTACTCTGCGCCCGTTCCCTCTATCTGTGGAGTTTGCTCCAGTTTTTGCCTTAGCAAATACAAGGCAAATTCCACTGAGGACAAGCAATCGCGTAGGCACGTAGCGTCCGAAATCGATTAACTATCGATTTCAGCGGAGTGCCGATACCGCTTGCGGTATCGGTAATTACCATAGTTACATCCTTCATCGCCAGCGATGAAGGCGCTGCATTGCAATCGATTAGTAATCGATTGCGGTCATTTCGCGCCCGAGCGGCGTGGTCAGGTAGCGACAGCTATCGTACAGTCCATGACTCCGCGATCCAGTGCGAATTTTGCTTGCAAAAATCACACGGGGGCCTCCACAGAAAAATCGCCGCCGCAGGGTTTGTGCCTTGTAAAACTTTTTGAAAATACTTTTGGTGTCCATCAAGGCACCGACCCTGCGGGCCGTCCATTTTTGGAAATCCCTGACATGTTTAGGCTTTCATTTTAAAAAAGCCGAGTCTCCTGACAGCGTAGCTCTGCCTTGATTTTCCCTCACATATAACGCGACATATCCCAGGTTTGCGAGAACGGTTTACTGCGCCCGCTGGCTTGGACAATCATGACATGATCTCTTGTTAGGTCATGCGGGTGATCGACGCCGCAACTATGCGCAATCATTTCGACCTCTTTTTGAATAGTCTTGCAATAATTCATCACGCGGACAGCTTTGTTTGTCGGGTCTAGCCCGCGTTGAAGACGTTTATTATGTGTGGTGATCCCCGTGGGGCACGTATTCTCATCGCATTTGAGCGCTTGGATACAGCCCAGCGCAAACATAAAGCCGCGCGCCGCATTGACGAAATCCGCGCCCACACAAAAGGCCCAAGCCGCATCGGCGGGCGTGACAAGCTTACCGCTAGCAATAAGTGCAATACGCTCGCGCAAACCTTCTTCGCGCAGCAGGTCATCCATAAGCGGGAGGCCTTCGCGAATAGACAGGCCCATATTATCCATAAGCGGAAGCGGAGCCGCGCCAGTGCCGCCATCACCGCTATCGACGGAAATAAAGTCGGGGGCAGAGGCTTCGCCGCGCTGCTTAATCTCTTTTACAAATTCATGTATCGGCGTGATATTCCCGACCACAAATTTAATGCCCGTCGGCAGGCCTGAGGCTTCGCGCACGGCATGAATGAGGTCGAGTAATTCGGCCGGGTTTCCAGCATCGACATGACGGTTAGGAGAGATTGCCGCTTCGCCTTCTTTGATGCCGCGGATTTCAGCGATTTCCGCTGTCACCTTTTCCGCCGGGAGAATACCGCCCTTACCCGGCTTCGCGCCTTGGGAAATTTTAATTTCCATCATCCTGATATCAGGGTTTTCCGCGCAGGTCTTACGCAGCTTCTCTGGGTTTAGCGAACCGTCTTCATTACGCGCGCCGAATTTACCTGTTCCCAACTGCCAAACAATATCGCATTCCCCTTCGAGGTGATAAGGCGAGACAGCCCCTTCGCCTGTATTAAGCCAACAGCCCGCCATTTGCGCGCCGTGGGATAGGGCCTCTATGGCGGGTTTGGAGAGAGAGCCATAACTCATTGCCGAGATATTAAATAGGCTGGTTGGGGCATAGGGCCGTTTACTATCTTTGCCGATAATAAATGGCGCATGTGGGCTGTGGGTGCCCTCGAGTTTGGGGAACATGCCATTGGCAAAAATGGCTGTGCCGGGCGCCAACACTTTCGTAGAGCCAAAAGGAACAACCTCTTTACCGTCTTCAGCAATGTCATTTATGTAATCCCGTTGAGCGCGGTTAAACGGCATTTCCTCGCGGTCCATAGCGAAAAAATATTGGCGAAAAAATTCACCCAGCTTGGAAAACATACCGCGAAATCGGCCAATAACTGGATAATTACGCCTGACTGTATCTTTGGTTTGGCTGATGTCGATTATGAATAGAACAATAATGGCCGCGGCCAATATCCCAAGCACAAAGAGAAAGAGTGAGCCCAGAATATTGAGCCCGCGTATCGCGGTGCCCGTCAACATATCCATTGTATCAGACATAGTGCCGTCTGCGGCGAATATCAGCTGCATAAATTTCTCCCGTTGGGACAGCTTATGACGCGCATTTAAAAAACTCGCAAGCCGCTACGCCTATGACGCTGCGATTGATTTACATAAAAATTGCGACGCATTGCATACCCTCGGCCACTAATTGGCCGTCCGTATTCCAGATGCGCATGACTTGGGAGGAGTAGCCGCCCGCCGCTGCGGTCAGGTCCGTTTCAACATGCCACCACCCGTCTTTGGTTTTGGGCTCATCCGTCAACACCGTGAAAATCCAATTGACAGAACTTATGGCCCCCAGCTGTTTGAAAAGCGGCGCAACGGAGGGCGGCAAGACATCACCGAGTGTCAAAAGGCTTGGCATGCCTTCGCGGGAAGACACGTCTTTGTGACGCGACCATGTCCGGATATAGCCTTTACTCGCGCCGCTCATAGGCCGCGCCCCTTCAATCAACTTTGTTTCAAATCGATTGAAAAAAGCCGGGACAAAGCCCTCCGCGCCGGGCGGGGTAAAGGGTTCGCATGTGTCAGGTGCAGGAGCTTTGGGCGCGGCGCAATCAACAGTGACGCTCGACTCGCGCATAGCCGCAAATATAAATGTGCAGGATGAGACAACCTTATCCTCGACATGGCCTACGGTTTCAATCGAGGTGACATTGCGGCCTTGGCGGAGCAAGCGAGATGTAAAGACAGGGTCGCCGGACACAGGCCCAATGAAGTTGACGGTCACGCTTTTAAAAGGCGGCACACCCGGGAACTGTTTTTGCGCGGCAACAAGTGAGAGCCCAGCCGTGAGCCCGCCATAAGCCGTGCGCCCTTGCCGCCAATCTTCGGGTATAGTCCCGCGATAGCTTTCGTCCTCTTTGGACATAGAGGCTGCAATGTCATTAAAACCGCTCATAGATTCCTCATTATCACTTATAACTCTATCGCCCTCTTAGCCTTGTCAGCGCAAGAAATATAAGGCTTTATCTATGCATGACACAGATACAGAAAAAGGTCGCTCTTATCATCGGCGCCGGTGACGATACAGGTAGCGCGATCGCGCGCGCCTTTGCGAAGGATCGCCTACATGTGTGTGTCGTGCGGCGTCCAGCCCGGCTTGAGAAGCTTGAAGTCTTAGCGGAGTCTATTATTGTAGATGGCGGTTCGGCGTCGCCTCATGGCGTAGATGCCCGTGATGAAAAGGCTATGGCGGCGCTGATAACAGATATCGAAACGCATATAGGTCCCATAGAGGTGGCCGTTTTTAACATTGGCGGGAATGTGAAATTTGGCATTGCTGAAACCACACCGCGTGTCTTTCGCAAGGTCTGGGAAATGTCGAGCTTTGCTGGATTCCTCATGGCCCATAATGTGGCCCCGCATATGGAACGGCGCGGGCACGGCACGATGATATTTACAGGCGCAACGGCGTCTATGCGCGGATCGGCGGGTTTCTCGGCCTTTGCTGCCGCCAAGCATAGCTTGCGGGCTTTGGCCCAAAGCTGTGCTCGTGAGTTGGGACCCAAGGGCATTCACGTTGCCCACACCCTTATAGACGGTGCGATTGACTCAACTTTCATCCGCGAGATTTTTCCGAAGGTGGATGAGATGCGCGAGAAAGACCTTATACTTAACCCTAATCACATCGCGCAAAATTACGTTCATCTGCACCATCAGCCCCGCGATGCCTGGACGTTCGAGCTTGACCTGCGCCCTTATGGAGAAAAATGGTGACCCAAAAATTAGATTTTTACTACGACTTCGGCAGTCCCAATGCTTATTTGGCGTGGAAGGCCCTCCAAGGCGTAAGTGAGCAGACGGGTCTTAAAGTGATTTTGCACCCTGTCTTGATCGGCGGCATTTTCAAATCCACGGGCAATCAACCGCCTTGGCAAGCTTTTGGGAATGTGCCCAATAAAATGAAATATATGCAATTGGAAATTCAGCGCTTTGTCAAAGATCATAGTCTGACGAGATTTAAATTTAATTCCGCCTTTCCAGTGAACACGCTTTTAGCAATGCGCGCGGCCATGGCAGCACAGTCGGCGGGTGTGCATGATATTTTCTATCCCGCAGTCTTCAAAGCGATTTGGGAGGACGATAAAGACATCAGCCAGCCCGATATTTTAGCTGCTGTTTTAGATGAGGCTGGGCTTGACGGCGAAGCCTTGGTCGCCGCCACACAAATGGCTGAGATTAAGCAAGCTCTGATGGACGCCACCCAGGCCTGTGTTGATCGCGGCGCTTTCGGCCTGCCAACATTTTTTCTGGGCGATGAGATGTATTTTGGTAAAGACCGCGTCTGGCAGATTGAACAGGCTTTGAAAACCCCATGACGGCCGCGCCTTTAAACGTCGCCATTTTCGGAGCCGGCTCTATCGGGTGTTATTTGGGCGGACAGCTCGCCCATGCGGGTGCCGCTGTGACTTTTATTGGGCGAGAGCGATTTAAAAGGGATATTGATGCCAATGGCCTCACCCTCACTCATTTTGAACGCGGCGATATTTCGCTTTCTCCAGAGAAATTTATCTTCTCGCTTGACCCAAACAATATCGCCGCGGCTAATATTATTTTGCTGACAACAAAATCACAGGATACAGCTAAGGCAGCCACAAGCATTGCGGCCCATGCCAAGGGTGATGCCATCATTATCAGTTTTCAAAACGGCTTGAGTAATCCGAAAGTTTTGCGCAGCGTATTGCAACATACCGTGCTGGGCGGGGTCGTGCCTTTTAATGTGACAGGCACAGGTGCAGGACGATTCCATTGCGGCACTGAAGGCGATCTGACCGTAGAGACTATTGATGACCCTCGACTGAAACGGCTGCAAGACCTGTTTGCCCAAGCCGGTCAGGGTCTGACGTTGTCAGATGAGATTCTGGCCGTTCAGTGGGGAAAGTTGCTGGTCAATTTAAACAATGCTTTTAATGCGCTGACGGGCGGCACCTTGAAGGAAGGCCTCATGCAACGCGATTATCGGAAAGCTCTGGCTTTAGTCGTGGAGGAGGGTCTTACTGTTACAAATGGCGCAGGTATTGAACCTGCAGCCTTTGGTAAAGTTGATGCCGCAAAGATGATAAAAATTTTGCGCCTGCCTAATTTTATTTACAAAATTATTATGGACAAAATTGTGAAAATTGATGCGTCGGCGCGCTCCTCTATGCTCGATGACTTAGAGATGGGCCGAGTGTCAGAGATTGATTACTTACAGGGTGAAATCGTCAGACTAGCGAAAGAGACAGGGCAGGTAGCACCCTGTAATGAAATCATTTTAGAGCTTGTGCAGACGGCTTTTACAAATGGTCAATCCCCCAAACTTTCAGGCCGTGAGCTATATTCTTGTCTGAAATAAAAAGCGGCACCGTATGGACTGGGAGGGGGGTGTCCACACGGCGCCGCGTCATATGCGGGCTTCGCCAAATCTTCAGGGGAGGAAGAAAGAGGCAGCCCTTTGCATAGACTCTATTTAGGCAGCTTTTGCCTTACCGCTAGGTTTAGATTGAATTAATTTTCCGTCATTAATCGCAATCTTGCGGGGTTTAAGGGCTTCGGGCAGTTCACGTTTTAGTGAGATAACCAAAAGTCCGTTTTTAAGCTCGGCCCCATCAACCAAAACATGGTCGGCCAATTGGAAGCGGCGTTCAAATCCGCGCTCGGCGATGCCGCGATGTAAATACTCAGCGTCGTCATTATCGGCGCTCGGCGCTTTGCGGCCTGTTACCGTCAGCACGTTTTCATGGCTTTCTAGCTCCAGCTCGTCTTCGGCGAATCCGGCAACAGCCAATTCGATTCGATAAGCATTTTCAGAGAGTTGCGCGACATTATAGGGCGGATAAGTCGTCCCTGACGCGGCGTGTTGGCTGGCTGCATCAATCAGTCCGGCCATGCGGTCAAACCCGACAAATGAGCGGTAAAGAGGGGAAAAATCATAAGTTCTCATATTCAACATCCTTTTAGCAATGTTAGTTTCAGACCCTCACCATGAGCGGTCTTTCGTAAGTTAAGGGACCCGTTTTGGCGTCCCGTTGCTCTAGATGGGAAACAGATTTCCTATTTCAAGGGGCAAAAACTGCAATTGCTTTGCGCTGTATATAAGTTAGAAAACCGCAACTGTATTAATGAGAGAGACTAATTATGATCTTTAAATTTCTAACCACCACCTTGCTTGGTGCTAGTCTTGTCGCGCTCAGCGCCTGCTCCGGCGGCACCGAGACAACAAAAACCGAAGCCCCTAAAAAAGAAGCGACTGTTAAAGCGCCTGTCACATTGGCAGACGTGCTTGCGAATCCTCGCCGCGCCGAAAACACCGCGCGGGATCAATTCAGACATCCCAAAGAAACCTTAGAGTTTTTCGAGGTCGAGCCCGGAAAGAAAGTTGGCGAAATTTGGCCGGGTTGGTATACGCCTGTTATAGCACCTTATCTGGCTGAAAATGACGGCGTTTATGTCGCCGTTCTGCGGCAAGGTGAGACCGATCGGACACTGGAACGTAATGCTGCCTTTACCGATAAATATGTCGGAGCAGACGGATTCGGTAAAATTGAAATTGGTAAATTTGGCAAAGACAATATTCCAATCCTCGCAACAGGCGATTTGGATGTTTTGCTTTCTTTCCGTAATGTCCATAACTGGATGGGCGGCGGATATGCTGAGAAGGCGTTCCAAGACTTCTACGACGCTCTTAAACCTGGCGGAATATTGGGCATTGTCGAGCACCGCCTCCCAGAATCAGCTACACAAGACCCAAAAGGGAAATCGGGTTATGTGCAGGAAAGTTACATGAAAGATCTTGCTAAGCGGGCTGGGTTTGAATTTGTAGGCTCATCTGAAATCAACGCCAATCCGCGCGATACGGCGGACCACCCCTTTGGCGTTTGGACATTGCCGCCTCGCTCTTATGTGCCCAAAGATGCCAAAGAGATTCCAGAAGGGTTTGACGCGGAGTTGTATAAAAATATCGGAGAGTCTGATCGCGCCACGCTCAAGTTTAGAAAGCCGCTCTAAAGTTGTTTCCAAAGATGAAAATAATTCTGGCACTTTGGGGGCTTGCGCCCCATATAGTCTGCAACGAATTGCATATACTGAAAGGAATACATCATGGATAATGCAGAAATCGCAACAAAGATGACAGAAGCCCTCGTCAAAGCGGGCGGCACAGATAAATCTGTTAAATTCGATTTTGGTGATGACGGACAAGTTTTCGCCTCAGGGACCGAAGCTACGACAGAAGACAATGATGCGGATTGCACAATCTCTGTCTCCAAAGATGACTTTATCGCTCTGGCAGAAGGCAATCTTGATCCGATGATGGCCTTCATGTCTGGCAAGCTTAAAGTTGCTGGCGATATGTCTGTCGCTATGGGTCTTCAAAGCATTTTCTCGAATATGTAATGTGAGCCCCAGTGCTTAAGAGGGGGGCTCGCGCCCCCTTTTTTATGAATGGCCGGATTATCTCCCACATATGACAAAGCTGATATTGTTCAGCCCGGCGGGCGTCCTCTCCCTGAAGCGCTTGAGCCGCGTATGGGGACCTATTTCATAAATCGCGGAGACTTACGGCTGCGGTTTATGTTTGCCAGCGCGCCTGTTAATGAGCCGCGAGGCTCTGTTATTTTTTCGCCGGGCCGCACGGAGTTCATTGAAAAATATCTTGAAACAGCCGCAGATTTTTTAAAGCGGGGATTTAATATCCTCATTGTAGACCCGCGCGGCCAAGGTCTGTCTGATCGCCTCTTAGACGATAAAATGAAAAGCTATGTTGATAGCTTTCAAGACTATGCCGATGATCTCGCTTTTGTGGCCGAAGAGCTTGGCTCGGTCTTGCCTAAACCTCATATTGTCATGGGTCATTCCATGGGCGGTACGATTGCTCTGCAATCTGTTTTAAGCGGGGCCATGAATCCATCTGCTGTCGTGTGTTCAGCGCCGATGTTAGGTCTCTATGATTTAGACACACCGATTATGAAATGGTCTATACGCGGCTTGGCCGCTCTTGGCCTAAAGGCTAAAAACCTACCATTTCAAAGACAACGCAACGGCCTTCCTGTCCCGTTCAATATCAATAAGCTGACATCTGATAAAGACCGTTACCGTCATTGGGCCGCCTATTTTCAAACTTCACCGCGCCTTCGCGTGGGCCCGCCAACCTATGGCTGGATTGTTCAAGCAATTAAATCTATGGCTTGGGTGAACCGCAATGCAGGCGAGCTTAATATTCCCTGCCTCATTGTTGCGGCGGGCGCAGACCCTATCGTTGACCCTGCTTCTAATGAAGAATTTGCCTCCAAGGCCCGCGCGTCATTCAAAGTTGTGCCTGGAGCTTTGCATGAATTATTTTTGGAGCGGGATGTCTACCGCGATCAATTCTTTGCCGCTTTCGATACGTTTCTTAAGGACAATGCTCTTTAGCCTTCAGCCGCTTTTTGAAGATAGCTATAAATTTCAGGCAATAGCGCCGCGTCGCCGACAGCCACCACACGGCCGCCATCAACAGCGGAGCCGCCTTCCCAATTAGTGAGCTTGCCGCCTGCGCCTTCAATGACTGGCATCAGCGCACGCACATCACAGGGCTTTAACAGGGACTCGATAATAATATCCATACGGCCTGCCGCGACTTGGCCATAACCATAAGCGTCCAGCCCAAGCCGCGAAAAGCGCGCTTTGCGGTGGATGCCATTATATGCCGAGAGCTCGTTAGGCGTGAGCATGGCGAAGGGTTCGGTGCATCCGAGAATAGCATTACGAATATGTCCGCCGCAGTCTCGGGTATTTAAATCTGTTTGCACGCCGCCTTGTAAAAGCCACGCTCGTCCAGGCGCGCCCCAAAACTGTTTGTCTTGCGCGGCCACATCTATGAGTCCCAGCACGGGCTTACCCTTATAGCTCACAGCTATCAGCGTACTCCAAACGGGAATTCCGGCCACAAAGCCGCGCGTTCCATCAATAGGGTCAAGAGTCCAGAGCCAATCATTTTGGCCTGCAATATCAGGAAATTCTTCGCCCTCTATACTGTCATCAGGAAAGACAGCGTTAATGAGCGTGCGCATAGCCCGTTCCCCTTCGATATCCGCATGGGTGACGGGATCATAATCCGCGCCATCAGCTTTATTGATGACGTCCATATCTTCAGAATAGAGCGGTAAAGTTATAGCGCGTGCCGCCTTTGCCAATTCTGAAATGTGGGCAAGGCGGGACTTAAGATCAGTGGCGGAGTAATCAGTCATGAAGGCCGCATATCATGCGGCCTTCTCATTGTCAGTTATTATTGGGATCAGTTACATTCGACGTGAGTCTAAGGCGTTACTAAGCGCAGTCCTGCTGTCGAAGGTTTTGAATTGGCTTCGAGAGACTTGGCTAAGTCCAATAAATGCTTACGCGGACCTACGCCCATAGAGTAATAAGCTCGCACAAGGTCCATTGTCTCTTTCTTGGATAGCACGTCAGCCGCGATAATTTCCGGATTGGGATTACCCCGCATAAGAGGGTCATTCTCAGACAGACCTTCATAGAAATATTGGATGGGCACAGAGAGAGCTTCGGAGAGCTCAAACAAACGCGCTGCAGAAACACGGTTAGCGCCGCACTCATATTTTTGGATTTGCTGAAAGCGAATACCCACCTCTTCGGCCAAGCTTTGCTGCGTTAATCCAAGTAAACGGCGGCGGCGGCGCAATCGTTTCCCAACATGAAGATCAATATCATTTGTCATAGCGTGTCCTCGTAATCATTATAGGCAAGTTAAATAAGTCTCTCGCCTCTTAAGGGAGCAAGAGCCGTGCCAGTCTCGCCCAGCGCGTTCGCCTGAAAAGGGAGGGATTTTCAGGGGTATTCGTGAGTTTTTTAGGGGAATCGCCCAATAGGCGTATCAAGTCCAGTAAAGCTTTGTTCCATTGCGGGACAGAATATACCTAACACAATTGCCAAGGGAATTTTACTCGCCTGAGCCTAATATAGCCGCTTTAAATTTATTGTGAGAGGGATATTTTTCTACGGCGTGATTGTCCCCAGCTAATGATATTTACCAAAGCCAAGCCAGCAATGGCCATATAAAACACTCCTCCAACTTCTCCATTCGCAACGCCTATCGGGGAGAACAAAAGATAGACCCCTATGACGCAGGATAATAAAGTTATGGCTGTTGGGACTGCAAAACGCCACGGGGTCAAATCGACCTTCTCTTTACGGGTGAAAGCCCAAGGTGTCTCTCTGGGCGCGAAATACCCCACGGCCAGCATAATCGCGACTTCGATAACAAAGAGGATCGCATAGAGATGCAGGAAATGTAATGTAACCACATCCGCAAAGACAAATTTTAGCAATCCATAAGCTATAACATGGAAGATGATCACTAATTTTGCGCCCAGTGCTGGTGTGCGCCGTGTGAACAAACCTACAATGACAATCGTAACAATTGGGATGTTATAGAAGCCTGTAAAAATTCGAATGATCTGCCACAGGCCTTGCGGCGCAAAATACAAAAGCGGAGCAACGCTGAAAGAGAAGATCGCAATCACAACACTGGCGATCATGGCCACCTTGACCGCTTCTTTATCGCAAACCTTTCTCTTCTTGAGGGGCGCGTAAATATCTAAACAGAAAAGCGTTGCAGCGCTATTTAACAGAGAATTGAAAGAGCTAAAGACCGCGCCGAGTAAAACTGCGAGAAAGAAACCCAATAGCCAAACCGGAAAGAGGTCTTTCACGAGTTGCGGGAAAGCTAGGTCTATCGATGTCAATCCTGGGCCATATAAATGAAAGGCAATGGTGCCGGGTATCATCATGAAAAACGGGATCAAGACTTTCATAAAACCTGAGAGCAGAACCCCTTTTTGTCCTTCGGCTAGATTTCGCGCCGCCAAAGTACGTTGAATGACATATTGGTTTGTACACCAATGAAAAGGTTGGCGATAATCATACCCGTAAACAATGTGCCAAAAGGCGTAGGGTCGGATTGGCTGCCAATAGCATTAAGCTTCTCTGGGTGGGCCGATAAAAGAGTCGCTAACCCTTGGAAAGCGTTACCGCCGTCTAGCGCCATAAGTCCTAGAACAGGTACAAGAATACCTATCAGCAGCAACCCAATACCGTTTATGGTATCCGACACGGCTACCGCTTTCAGGCCGCCAAAGACTACATAAACAGAGCCAATGCCGCCAATGACAAAGACAGTAATCGTCAGGCCTTGAAAATCGGAGACCCCCAACATTTTTGGGACATCAAAGATTTTAATAATGGCAATAGACCCTGAATAGAGAACAGAAGGTATAGTGACCAATCCATAGCCCAACATAAATAGGATAACGGAAAATTGACGGACCCGCGCATCATATCGATCATTTAAAAATTCAGGTAGCGTCGTAAAGGCGCCAGAGAGATAGCGCGGCAGAAATATTATCGCCATGGCAATCGTTGCAATAGCGGCGGTCACTTCCCATGCCATACTCGATAAATTATGCCCATAGGCAGAGCCGTTAAGCCCAATGAGTTGTTCAGCGGATAAGTTAGTTAAAAGCAAAGACCCGGCAATGAATAAGCCGCTAAGGTTACGTCCCGCAAGAAAATAACCATCTTTGGTTTGCGTCTCCCCTTTCGTCTTCTGATAGGACACCCAAGCCACAACGCCCATAAAGAACAGACAACTCAGCAAAGTAAATAAGAGAGAAAAGCCCGTCAAAACATATCCTATGCAGCAAGTGAATAGGCTTAATTATCATGGCGGATGAGATGAGTGCAATCTGCGATTATGAGCCGTGTGGCTTTCACGCTATAAAAAAGCGAGCCTAAGCTCGCCTAAATTTTAATTTTGCGAAACAAATTTAACGCGGAGGCATTCTTGCGCCTGCGTCAGTCCGGATATATTCGCCGTTTATATACGTATGCTCGCACATGAATTCGACAACCTGTGAATATTCAGATGGATTACCAAAGCGGTTTGGAAACTGAACATGCGCGCGCAGCGCGTCTTTTACATTGTCATTCATCTGGCCATAGATTGGTGTTTCGTAAAACCCTGGCAAGATTGTATTCACGCGAATGCCTTCACGGGCCAGATCCCGCGCCATAGGTAGGGCCATCGCCAGAATGCCGCCTTTGGACGAGCTGTAAGCGACTTGGCCGATTTGCCCGTCTTGAGCCGCAACGGACGCCGTATTGATAATAATGCCGCGTTCTCCATCAGGGTCTGTTGGCTCCAATGTCATCATGCCTGCGGCTGACTTAGACGCGCAGAGAAATGAGCCAATCAAATTGATATTGATGATGCGAATGTATCGCTCCACATCATGCGCAACGATAGCGCCGGTTTCACGTTTGCGAGACACTGTCTTTTCAGCGCCGCCAATCCCGGCGCAATTGACCATGATACGCTCTTGTCCGTTCGCGGCCCTCACAGTCTCTAACCCAGCATCGACACTCGCATTATCAGCAACATTTACTTTGGCAAAAGTTCCGCCAATTTCTTTCGCGACCATTGTGCCGCGCTCTTCATTCATATCGAAGATGCCGACTTTGACGCCTTTGGCGGCAAGGCCTCGAGCCGTTGCTTCGCCAAGGCCGGACGCCCCGCCTGTGACAATTGCAGAAAGAGAAGAATCAAGTTTCATGGAAGGCTCCGTTAGGTCTAATGTTTATTTTGCTGCAACATAACGGCGTGAGAATGGCTTGCAACGTCTTAAGTGTCGCGCGTTTCCAGCCATTTTTTATAGCGCTTAGTTTGAGCGTGATTTTTGAGTTGTTGCTTAACCGATGATACCAGCGGCCGAGGCTTAGCTTTGGGCGCAGAGCCATCCCCCATGCGATAGAGATTCATCTTCGTCATAGCCATACCCGCCAAAGCTTTGAAAGTTGGGTTTTTCCAGGTCACGACTGGCAGTTCAACGTGAAGGTTCTGCCCTGATTTCCAATCATTTGGGATATTGGGATTATACCCCATAGCCCGCGCTATGCCGATCATCGCGACCTGTCCGTCCGCTAAAGCGTCTTCTGCCGTTTCGCGTTTCGTGACCCCGCCCGTTACCATAAGCGGCATTTGTGCAGAACTCGCAATATCTTTGGCAAAATCAATGAAATACATTTCGCGATCAATGGTGCTTTGAGCCCGGCCATCATCGCTCATCCCCATCATCGCAGCGCTCTCATAACTGCCGCCTGAAATCTCAACAAAATCAACATTTTCGACGTTTAGCCATTCCACGACTTGTTTAGCATCGCCAATGTCATAGCCGCCTTTTTGAAAATCCGCCGAGTTAAGTTTGACCGCGACGCCAAAACCAGGCTCCACGCGTGCGCGAATTTCGCGCACGACCTCGAGTAATAATTTTGCGCGGTTTTCAAGCGGGCCGCCCCAATCATCCTCCCGCAAATTCGTCAGAGGCGAAAGGAATTGCGCAAGAAGATAGCCATGAGCGGCATGAATTTGAACGCCGTCAAAGCCGCACATCTCGGCAGCATGGGCTGTGTCCGCAAAGCGTTTTATGATCCCGAGAATTTCATCGCCGCTGAGAGCACGTGCTTTCTCAAACATTTTCTCGGCAGGACCTTCCATCGTAACTTTGGTGGCCGAGGCGGAGACAGGCTCTGTGCCCTGCGTGGCATATATTTGGCGTCCAGGATGGCTGATCTGCATATAGAGCTTCGCCCCGCCCGATTTTCCTACCTTCGCCCAAGTCTCAAAGCGCTGTTTATTAACCCCTTGCGCTAAAGTCTCCGCGCCCAGATAAACTCCGCCCGGCCCGGTCATCGCTGTAGGCGACACCATGACATTGCCAGTCAGGATTATACCAACGCCGCCATCCGCCCATTGCTGATAGAGATTGACCAAAGCCTCGCCTGGGATTTGTCCCGCTTCAGCCATGTTCTCTTCCATTGCCGCCTTACACAAACGATTAGGAATGGTTTGACCATTAGGAAGCGTAAGCGGCGTAAAAATGTGGGACATGTGTGTCTCTTTTATTAGCGTTATAGATTGACCCACTTAATGCGGCTTAGACAGGGCCTTGAAAAGCCCAAAAATACTGATGAGTAGCCATGCAATTTCGATGATGAATGAGGCGAGGTTGAAGCTAAAATAGAGCGAGATTAGAATTAAGAGGGCACCAAACCCATTTGCCGCTGAATATCGCCAATCCTGCACACTTAATTTATCAAGCTGCAAAGCTAGATAAGCCGCAAGGATAATCCCTACGCCGACAATACCTAGGGCGTCATATAATGTTACGGTCATCATTAATTTTGTTTACGCCTGCTGCGCAATGGACCTTATCAAAAGGAAGGCAAAAGCACAGATTAAAAAGAAACGCATATATATCCCGATATTATAATAGAGCACTCAATCATAGTTATTGAGGTAAATGAACCCGCCGCATTGTCAAATTTATCCGCCCGCCTTTTGGTACTAAAGCGCTTTGCCCGTAATAAACCTTGCTGACGCCGTGATGACAGAGCCGGGCGGCGCCTGCCATGACGACAACATCACCTGAGAAGAGCTTTACCCCTTGAGTTGGCCCGCCGCGCTTGGGGCCGCCAATACGGAACATAGCGGGGTCGCCGAGCGAGACCGAGACCACGGGGGCGCGTAGATCGTTTTCATCATTATCCACATGCATCCCCATTTTAGAGGCTTTATCTTCTTTATACCAATTTATCAGTGTGGCTTCGGGCCGCGCAGGAAAGCTTGTGACCTCGTCCCATAGCTCACCCAGTGCCTCGGGTAACTCAGGCCAAGGATGCTGTGTCTTGGGATGCACAGCTTCATAGCGATAGCCTTTATCCTTATCGGTCACCCAACCTAAAGGCCCGAAGTTACTCATAACAACAGAGAGCGGCATACCTGTGCGCGGCATAGTTGGCTGGAAGAAAGGCGCCTCGGCAACACCTTGTTTGACGGCTTCTATCAATTCCTGTTGCTGCGCAGGTGTAAAATAGAGCGGATAATGCCGAAAACCTTCCGGAAAACTCTGTTGCGAGGATGGCTGTGTCATAGGTCTTTATAGGACTGAATTGCATAAAACCCATAACAACTTCATACATAAACCTTATCAGCTGCATGATTAATTCTAGGGTGTAATATCTTTAAAAATAATCTTGAGAGATGTAATAATGGCTAAAAAATTGACCCTCTTGAAGTTAGCGCTTAGGATTATATCCTTATCCCAAGCAGGAGTATAATGCGTTTATGGGAGACACGTCACAGCCCGAAGAAATATTAACGGCTCTGGAGTCTTTGCTGGCGCATAAAATATTTGCGGCCAGCCCTAAGGCACAAGACTTTCTCAGCTACATTGTTGCTGAAACTTTGGAGGGGCGTGGCGATAGACTGAACGGTACAACAATCGCGCAGGATGTTTTCGCAAAAGATGCTGATTTTGATCCTCTACATGACTCGGTCGTGCGCGTGACAGCCCGGAGGTTGCGCTATATGTTGCAAGATTATTACGCCAAGCAGAGCCCTCCGCCAGATGTCATAATCTCCGTTCCTAAAGGCGGATATCGGCCCCATTTTGATTATCCATCAGCCACTACCCCAAAAACACGCGCCCGGGTAAATCCAAACGCTGAGATAGCCTCGCCGCCTAAAACGGCAAACCCAGTTCCTGCAGAGTCAAAAAAGTGGCTCCCTTGGACCGCCGCCTTTTTAACCACAGCGGCTATATGTGCCAGTATCATTTGGGTCTTCATATTACAGCCCAATACACCTCCACAGTCAGCCGCGATTCCAAAATCTGAGGCCTCTTTTGGTCAGTATAGTCACCTCGCATCCTCTTATCCCAGCATTGCGGTCATTGAGTTTACCAACCAAACAGATGATCCCTCTTATGATTTCCTAGAGCAAGGTCTGCAGAAACAAATGACAGAAGATTTGTCTCGGTTCACCCTGATACGCCCGATTGCTTATGAGAAAAACTATGAAAGTATACTCAGGGGCGATACGCCAAAATATGATTATGCGGTAACTGGCGTCATATTGGAGGTTGAGCCAGAAATCGATATTTACGTCAAAGTCATGGACATTCAACGGGCCAAGGCAATTTATGAAAACAGGATTCGACGCGCGCCCGGCCAGTCTCTTTATTATGATGCCCTTTATAATATTGTCTCAGAACTCAGCGGAAATTTTGCAGGTCTGGAAGGCGTTCTTGTTAAAGAGCGCCTCGGCAGTATTCGGGAGAAGATTTCTGCGGATACGGACAGGCTCGCTGATTTGGGCGCCTTTGAATGTTACAGTCTCATCGGCACGCTGATGCAATTGCCATCGCCTGACCTCTACAAAACCATTCATACATGCCTTGAATCATCGCTTAAGGACGATCCGGAAAACTCATCCCTGCTAGCAGGCTTTGGTTGGATCACATATATCGGCGCCGTGTCTCATGAGCCCGTTGTCCAAGCTCGCTCCATCAATCCTGATATAAATAAAGAGATCGGGATAGAGATGATGGAAAAAGCCATCCGTCTTGACCCGGGTAATGCTTGGGCGCAGCAAGCCCTCTCGGCGCTGAAGGTGCGAACAGGCGATATTCAGGGGGCCTTGATGCATGCGGAAATGGCGGTCATGTCAAATCCAGCTAATCCTGACAATTTGACATGGTTGGGCCTCTGTTTGGCTCATGCCGGCAAGTGGGACCGCGCCATGCTATTTGCGCAGGAAGCTTTGGACCGCAATCCGGAACCGACATCGCAATATTTCTACACATTCTTTATGAAAGCTCTGCACGACAATGATAGCGCGGCCATGACAAAAGCCGCGAAGGTGTTCACAGAAAAGGAAAACTACTACGCCAAACTATTTAGCTACCTCGCCGCCATCGCAGCAGACGATGAAAACCTCCAAGCTGATCTTCAGCCTGAAATTGAAGCCATGGCTAAGCGTAATAACAATGACATTATGAATGTGATTAAGGTTTTGATGCCTTCCCAAGAGCTGCAAGACAATGCTCGGCAGCTTCTCAGCGGCGCGGGAGCCATATCAGGGCAAGCCGAGCAAACACTACCCTTTTGATCTTTCAGGCCTTTAGCCACAACAAAGTTTTGAAATTCATCCGCATAAAAAGTGAGTCTTTTCAAGGCTTGGCCCTTGAAGCCTTGAATTTGCTTCCCATATCTCAGCCAACGGACGGTCTTTCATCAGGCCGTTCCATGCATTTTTAACCTAAGGGTGCTTCTTGAAGGCCCAAAAATGGAGAAACCAATGTCGAAAGTAATCGGTATTGACCTTGGAACCACAAACTCATGCGTCGCAGTTATGGACGGTGATAAGGCTCGGGTCATTGAAAATTCAGAAGGTGTCCGCACCACGCCCTCAGTTGTCGCCTTTACGGATGATGGCGAGCGGCTCATCGGCCAAACAGCCCGCCGCCAAGCGGTAACAAACCCTGACCATACATATTTTGCAGTCAAGCGCCTCATCGGACGCGCTATGACAGACCCGGCCGTTAAAAAAGACGCCAAAATGGTGCCTTACAAGATTGTCAAAGGCAAAGGCGGCGACGCCTATATTCAGGGCCGCGATAAGGTTCTGAGCCCGTCTGAAATTTCTGCGATGATTTTGACGAAAATGAAAGAAACAGCCGAAGATTTTCTCGGCTCTGAAGTCACGCAAGCCGTTGTCACGGTTCCAGCTTACTTTAACGATGCTCAGCGCCAGGCCACAAAAGATGCGGGCAAAATTGCAGGCCTCGAAGTTCTCCGTATCATCAACGAACCAACCGCTGCGGCGCTGGCCTATGGTATGAATAAAGAAGACGGCAAAACAATTGCTGTTTATGACCTTGGCGGCGGTACATTTGACGTCTCTATTCTTGAAATCGGCGACGGCGTTTTTGAAGTGAAAGCCACAAATGGGGACACCTTCCTCGGCGGTGAAGATTTTGACATGCACATTGTTGAATACTTCAATTCCGAGTTTAAAAAAGAGAACGGCATCGATTTGAAAGCTGACAAATTGGCTCTACAGCGTCTTCGCGAAGAAGCTGAGAAAGCTAAGAAAGAGCTCTCAACGGCCTCCTCTTATGAAGTCAACTTGCCCTTTATTACAGCGGATGCGTCAGGCCCCAAGCATTTTAACATGAAGCTGACTCGCGCTAAGCTCGAAACGCTTGTCGCTGATCTTATCAAACGCACTATCGCGCCGTGTAAGAAAGCCCTTGCCGATGCTGGCCTGAAAGCTGGCGATATTGACGAAGTTGTCCTTGTTGGCGGTATGACACGCATGCCAGCTGTTCAAGAAGCGGTAACCAAATTCTTTGGTAAAGAGCCTCATAAAGGCGTGAACCCGGACGAAGTTGTTGCCATGGGCGCAGCCATACAAGCTGGCGTTTTGCAAGGCGATGTTAAAGATGTTCTCTTGCTTGACGTAACACCTCTCTCCCTCGGTATCGAAACCGAAGGCGGCGTGTTTACGCGCATGATTGACCGTAACACTACAATCCCAACCAAGAAGAGCCAAGTCTATTCGACGGCGGCAGATAACCAATCGGCTGTGACCATCCGTGTCTCACAAGGTGAGCGCGAAATGGCGGCGGATAACAAATTGCTCGGTCAATTTGATCTGGTCGGCATCCCGCCAGCACCGCGCGGCATGCCGCAAATCGAAGTCACCTTTGACATTGATGCCAACGGCATTGTTAATGTGTCGGCTAAAGATAACGCGACTGGCAAAGAACAGCAAATCCGTATCCAAGCTTCTGGCGGTCTGTCCGATGCTGATATTGAAGCTATGGTCAAAGACGCCGAAATGAACGCGGACGAAGACAAAGCCCGCCGCGAACTCGCTGAAGCGCGTAACAAAGCTGAAGCCGCTATTCACCAGGCTGAAACATCTTTGAAAGACCACGGCGACCAAGCTGAAGAAGATCTGAAAACCGATATCGAGGCGGCGATGAAAGAGCTTCAAGAGCTTAAAGATTCTGACGATACGGCTGACATCACGGATAAAACCGAAGTCCTCTCAGCGGCCCTCATGAAAATGGGCGCAGCGATGTATGAAAACGCTGCCGCGGAAGAAGATACGGGCCCAGCGTCTCAAGCGGCTGATGCAGAAGACGAAGATGTCGTCGATGCTGAGTTTGAAGACGTCGATGAAGACGATAAGGCTTAAGTTCCCCCAGACCTGATGACATTTATGTCCTCTGGTTCGACCCCGGATGCGCATCCTTTCCTTTTTTTAAGACTGGGATACGCATTCGGGGTTTTTAGGTTCAAGCTCTGATGACTTACGATATTATACCTCCCTTTGGCACTCATGCTCTCCCACCTGCGCGTGAAGCGTGGCGCAAAAAAGCGCATGTATATCCTGACACGAGGATTGGCCGCGCTCTGATTTCCCGTGCGCGCAAAAAGGCGTTAGCAAGCGAAACAGGTCCTTTTGATGTAGAAATCGAAGTAGGCGTTATCGCCCGTCTTTATCCCTTAGGTAATCGGTGCGAGAAACGCGCTTTTGCTGGTGTGCAGGTGTGGGACCTGACGGAACGTCTTGCGCTTAAAGCCGCGATTGAGCAGGACGGGCAAACTGATACGCCTTTTGTTTTTTTCGACGTCGGGGCTAATGTTGGACTCTATTCGCTTTATGTAAATGCCTATGCCAAGCAGGCCAGCCGCAAAGCGCGGATTATCGCAATCGAACCCGGCGTTCAAACCTGCGGGCGTCTTGAAGCCAATATTGCGGCTAATAAGGCGAACATTCAGATTATCCGTGCTGCTGTATCAGACGCGCCAGGAACAGGATATCTGGGCGGCGGCGAAACTAATCGCGGTGAAGCCAAGCTATCGGTCAGAACAGACACGAGCGAAAGCGTCGTGATTGATACTCTGCCGCGTATTGCCCGCACACTCGGCATTACGCGGATTGATGCCATGAAGATCGATATCGAAGGTCATGACCTAAAGGCTCTGACGACATTTTTTGAAGATGCCTCCACTATGCTGCATCCAGGTCTGCTTATTTTAGAAACAGGCCGTGACACCGTCTCCCCGCTCATTGAACTTTGTGAGTCAAATGGCTATGTCGTGGCCGAGCGTACGAAATTAAATACTATTCTGAAGAAGGCATCTCATGTCTAAACGCGATTATTATGAAATTCTTGGCGTCGCTAAAACCGCCGATGAGAAGACAATGAAATCTGCTTTCCGCAAAAAGGCGATGGAGTGTCATCCTGACCGCCATCCTGATGACCCCGAAGCCGAGGCGCGGTTCAAAGAGCTTAACGAAGCTTATGGTATTTTATCAGACGCGCAAAAACGCGCCGCCTATGACCGTATGGGGCACCGCGCCTTTGAACAGGGCGGAGCCGGCGGCGGTGCAGGCTTCCAAGACTTCGGTGATATCTTCTCTCAAATTTTCGGCGGCGGCGCAGCAGGCGGCGGTTTTGCTGATATGTTTGGCGGAGGCGGCGGGGGACGCCGTCAACAAGTCCAGCGCGGCTCTGACCTACGCTATGAAATGGAAATCACCCTTGAAGAAGCCTTTAAAGGCAAAGAAATCGACATCACCGTTCCGATTGCCGGCGATTGTGATCGCTGCGACGGCTTAGGCGCGGAACCCGGTGCGTCCGTTGAAACTTGCAGCACTTGCGGCGGGGCTGGGCGTGTACGCACACAACAAGGTTTTTTTACAATGGAACGCGCCTGCTCAACCTGCGGCGGGCAAGGTGAATATGTCTCCAACCCTTGCAAACAATGTGACGGCCAAGGCCAAACACGTCAGCAAACCGACTTGGATGTTACCATCCCCGCAGGCGTCGAGGACGGGACACGCATCCGTCTTTCAGGCCAAGGCGATGCGGCCCCGCGTGGACGCGGACAAGCGGGTGATCTTTATATTTTCGTCTCCGTTAAGCCGCACGAGCTCTTTGAACGCGAAGGACCAAACCTCTTCTGCCGCGCACCTGTGCCTATGACGACGGCAGCCTTAGGCGGCGATATTGAAATCCCAACCATTGATGGCGGACGGTCTAAGATTAAAATTCCCGAAGGTAGTCAAAGCGGCAAACGCATGCGCCTCCGCGGTAAAGGCATGAGCGTACTGCGTAATAATCAGCGCGGCGATATGTATGTTGAGCTGTCTGTGGAAACACCGTCCAAACTCAATAAGCGCCAGCGCGAACTTCTCGAAGAGCTGGCCGAAGTCTCGGGCGATGAAATAAGTCCTGAGAGCGCAAATTTCTTTAGTAAAGCCCGCCGCTTCTGGGATGACCTGGTCGATTAAGACTTAAGCTATGGCCCTCTCCAAACGCCTTAGATTCGTCGCCGTATTGACAGGGTTAGGAACACTCTATGGCGGCGTTTTAGGTTTTCGTTTGTTGGGACACCAAGCGGATGCTCTCTCAGATGTCATAAAGTTAAGCGCTATCGTTTTCTTGGCCTTACTCCCTATGTCTGCTTTTTGGTGGAGCGTCGTCACAGCAAAAATAAAAGGCCCCGAGGGCGGTATGATTGCCGCCCTATTGACGGGAATTTGTGTTATTCCTGTGCCAACATTTATTGGTGGATTTAAAAATTATTACGTTGAGCATCACGCCTTTTTTACGGCCGCCATCGAAGCTCTAAAATACTCGCTATCAACATTATCCTTAGCTGAATTTATCGCCCTGCCACTCTGCGCAGCAGCAGGCTATGTTCTCGTAAAGTATTAGTCCTTGACAGGCCGAAAATCACTCGCGCCCGATGTAATGGATTGCCAGAGGTCATCATCCTCTTGCTCGTCTTCGACATCGCGGGTCAGGTTCCAGAGCGTCCTGATATACGCGCCTTTTTCGTCTGTCGTGAGCTGCCCTGTCCAACTGGTCAAAGAGCCGTAGCCTTTGAAATTGACAGTAAAGGTAATTTGATCACCTTCGACAAATCCCGTGAGCGGAAACTTCTTAGATTTATCAGGTTGCCCCAAAGCGGTTTGATAATGACCAGAAAGTAAGCCATCATTCACCTCGAACATCACAGCAGAATTACGGTCATTGACCCATTGACCTTCGAAGAGGTTTGGCTCTAAGTCTTGAGCTTGCGCGCAGGATGACATGGCTATCATCGCAATGGCTGTTAAATATTTAAACACCGACGACTCCCAAGATTAAATACAGCAAAGTCGTAATCCCGCCGCCGATTAGCGCATAAGGTAATTGCGTTCTGACGTGGTCGATATGATCATTGGCTGTGGCCATGCTTGTGATTATGGAGGTGTCGGAGGTTGGAGAACAATGGTCACCAAACACGCCGCCGCCAAGCGCGGCGGCTACGGCGAGGCTAACATTCGTATCCATGCCTTGGGCGAGCGGAACGGCAATCGCAATCATTATCGCGAAGGTCCCCCAACTTGTTCCTGTGGAGAACGCGATAAAAGCGCTGACGAGAAAAACCGCGGCGGGCACGAGCGCGGGCGAGAGGAAAGGTTTGGCTTGCTCCGCCACATAAGTGCCTGTTCCAAGCTGCCCGCATAAATCACCTAACGCAAAGGCGAACACCATAAGCAGCGCCAATGGCAACATGCCGGACATCCCCTTTAAAATGACATCGACCATTTCGCGCACACCCATAATACCTTGGACTTTGTTGAGTCCCACAGAAACAATAATAGCCCCGCAAACGGAATAGAGCACTGATTTAGATCCTGATGCTCGGTCAATAATATCAAAGAAATTATTTGATGCCCCCTCCGTGCCCCAGCCCGTATAAATCAGAAATATCGGCATTAAGACAACAAGCGTAATAAGCGGAATAAGCATATTTCGAGCCCGCGATGCGGCGCCCTCTTTTGCGTCCATCATTGTAATTTCTCCCGCCAGCATTGGCACAGCCCCGTCACGCAGAACTTTACCTTCGGTGCGGGCGCGGGTTTCTGCGCGTTTCATTTCTCCAATGTCGCGGCCCGTAAGGATAACAATGATAAGCAGCAGAATCGCGAGCATGGGATAGAAGTTAAGCGCCACCGCGCTGACCAACATCGAGACAGGCTCTTCTACATTTTGCTCGGCCAACAAGCCCATAATATAAGCCCCCCACGCATTGAGCGGAATAAGGATACAAGCGGGGGCGCAGGTACTGTCGGCGATATATGCGAGCTTCTCGCGCGGGATAGAGAGCTTATCGGTCACGGGACGGTAGAGCGTGCCAACGGTGAGAGTCGAAATATTACTCTCCACGAAAATCAACATTCCTGTTAGAACCGCCAAGAGCTCAACCCGTTTACGCTGCCCTTGGCTATCGGCCTTCGAGGCCTTTTTTTGTAGCCAAGATAAGACGCGATTGACAAACCCTTCAACGCCGCCGGCCCGCTGTATCAAGGCAATCAAGGCCCCGATGAGCAATGTGAAGATGATAATTTCGGTATTATAATTGCTCTCAAACACACTAACAAAACCCGCCATGGTGCCAATGAAACCTTGCAGTGGATTACCGCCCGCCAGAATGAAGAAGCCAGACCCAATCCCGATAAGCAACGCCAAGAAGACTTGCCGCGTCCAAAGCGCAAGCCCAATTGCGATAACGGGCGGGAGAAGCGAGAAAAGACCGTAATGTTCCATAGGGCCTTGATAGCGAAATTTGCAGCGGTGACAAAAGGAAAGTCGCTGTGACGCGAAAGCGGATTTATGAAACCCAGTTAAAGCTACGCTGTCAGGAGACTCGGCTTTTTTTAACGGAAACCTACCTTAAACGCAGAGGCATCGGGGCAGAAATCTCTACAGGATCACGAGCGGACCTTCTCAAAAGAGAGCGCAGAAAATTTTAGACGTGGAATGGCTGGACGTGTTGGAGCGTATGGAACAGCTGGGTATATACTTAGAAGATCTCAAATATTAAATGATTGAAACTCCGCCCTATCGTTCGCTTTGCCCCCTTAGCAGCTTATGGTTACAAAAAAAAGGGAGCCATTAGGCTCCTTTAATGCGTTCGGTGCATCAGCCTAACCCTAACCATCATCATCCTCAAGCGTCGCCATGGCGGCTTCGGTCATGTCAAAATTGTGGAAGACTGTGTTGACGTCATCGACATCGTCGAGGGCATCAGTCAGGCGGACGACAGCCGCGGCCTGTTCGGGGTTGTCGATATCGTTTTGGCCTTTCCAGACCAGGTTAACGGATTTGGCTTCGCCGAAGACTTTCTCAAGCTCAGCCGCGACCGCGCCTAAATCTTCGCGCGCTGTCCAGATGGTGTGGACGGGTTCATATTCGTCCCATTGATCATCAGCCGCATCATCGGATTCACAATCATCTGCGCCCGCCTCAATGGCCGCTTCCATCATGCCATCTTCATCTGTGACCTCCAGCGGGTATTCAATCTTGCCGACTTGGTCGAACATAAAGGCGACAGACCCCGTCTCGCCAAGCGCGCCGCCATTTTTGGAAAAGGCTGTGCGCACGGCCATAGCGGCGCGGTTTTTATTGTCTGTGCTGGCTTCGACGATGAAGCCAATGCCGCCAGGACCAAAGCCTTCATAGCGAATTTCTTCATAGTCTTCTCCGTCGCCGCCCGCGCCTTTATCAACCGCGCGCTGGATATTATCCTTGGGCATGGATTGGCCTTTGGCATTGGCAATGGCGAGGCGCAGACGCGGGTTCATATCCGGGTCAGGGCCGCCCATTTTTGACGCAATCGCAATATCTTTTGCGAGTTTTGAAAAAAGCTTAGAGCGGGCCTTATCCTGACGACCTTTGCGGTGTTGGATGTTGGCCCATTTGGAATGGCCTGCCATGAGGAATGTCCTTAGGTTTACATGAAGGGTTATATGATTTTGACCGGGTTCTAAGGGATGGGGCGCGGCGGGGCAAGTGTGGGATTTAGTATAGAACCTCATCCACCCATTGCGGCACGAGTGTCCCTGCGGGACCAAGCCGCGTTTCATCGAAAAAATGAGACCCTTGGGAGCGTTCCAGGTTCAGCTTTAATGTGGCCTTGCCCATAGACCGCGCCATTTGTACAAAGCCTGCGGCGGGATAAACGGCCCCGCTTGTCCCGATGGAGACAAAGAGATCGCACGCCGCCAAGCGCTCTTCAATGACATGCATGGCGTAAGGCATCTCGCCAAACCAAACGATATCAGGGCGAGATGTGCCTTTGACATAACATTTAGGGCAGGACAATTTTGGCGAAGCGTCCTGGAGGCACTCCCAGCGATGCTCACAGGTGTCGCAAAGCATGGAGGTCAAAATGCCATGCATGTGAATGACCTCTTTTGCGCCGCCGCGCTCATGTAAGTCATCTACATTCTGCGTGACGAGGGTGAGCTGCCCGCCTTGCTTCGCTATTTCTGTTTCAAGCTTTGCCAAAGCCAAATGCGCGGCATTAGGCTCGACAGTTTTCAGGGCGGCGCGGCGTAGATTATAAAAGCGGTGGACGAGCTCGGGATTTTTGGCAAAACCTTCGGGCGTAGCCACGTCTTTAACGCGGTGGTTCTCCCACAGCCCGCCCGCCGCGCGAAAGGTATCAATCCCGCTCTCAGCGGATATGCCCGCTCCCGTGAGGATAACTATCTTTTTGCTTTTCATAAATTTGAGCCTAGAAGATGTTCATGACTGTGCCAAAAGTTTTATTTGTGTGTTTGGGAAATATCTGCCGCTCTCCGACGGCTGAAGCTGTGTTCACCGCGAGAGCTAAGCGGGCAGGACTTGACGTGCATGTCGAGAGCGCCGGCACGAGCGGATGGCATATTGGTGAGCCGCCTGACCCGCGTAGTATCGATGCAGGCGAAGCGCGCGGCTATAGCTTTCAGGGGCAAGCGTCGCGCAAGGTTATCCGAGCTGATTTTGGAAACTTTAATTATATTCTCGCCATGGATAATAAAAATGTTGCGGCCTTGAAAGAGATTTGCCCTGAAAGCTATTTACCTCGTGTTCAGCTGTTTCTGGATTATGCGCCCGGCGATACGGTGCGCGAAGTGCCCGACCCTTATTATGGCAGCGAAGACGGCTTCACCCGCGTGCTGGATTTAATCGAGCAAGCCAGTGACGGCTTGATTGCGGCGTTAAAGCAATAGACACCGTATTCAAATCCCGCTAATCGGGCGGCAGATTAACAGCTAAGGTTTCGGCTATGACTAAAGGTTTAATCACCGTCTTTGGCGGCTCTGGGTTCCTAGGAAAATATGTTATCCGCGAGCTTGTGAAAGACGGTTGGCGCGTGCGCGTCCCTGTGCGCCGTCCGCATACCGCCCAAGAGCTGAAGGTCATCGGAAATGTCGGGCAGGTACAATTAGTGCAGGCCAATTTGAGATTTGAAAAATCAGTCGAGCGGGCCGTGGCTGGGTCTGATGCAGTGATAAATCTTGTGGCGCTGCTCTTTGAAGAGGGTAAGCAAAGCTTTGAGAGCTTGCATGTACGCGGGGCAGAGACACTTGCTAAAGCTGCTGCGGCGCAGGGCATTACAAATTTCGTCCAAGTCTCAGCTATAGGAGCCGACGCGGAGAGTGATAGCGATTATGCCCGCACCAAAGCCGAGGGCGAAGATGCTGTTCGCGCCGCCGTACCTACCGCAGACATTATGCGTCCCTCGATTATTTTTGGCGCCGAGGATCAGTTCTTCAACCGCTTTGCCTCTATGACGCAGTTTGCGCCAGCTCTACCTTTGCTGGGCGGCGGCGATACAAAATTCCAGCCCGTCTATGTGGGTGATGTGGCGCAAGCCATTTCTAAGGTTGCCTCGCAAGGAACATCAGGCAAAACATTTGAGCTGGGCGGACCCCGGATTTATTCCTTTAAAGAGCTGATGCAATTTATGCTCGAGACCATTGACCGCAAACGCTTTCTCGCGCCTGTGCCATGGTTTGCCGCCAATATGATGGGCTTTGCCGGGGAAATTTCTGGTATGGCGCCCTTTGTCAAACCGTTCCTGACACGCGATCAGGTGAAAAACCTGAAAATCGATAATGTCGTTTCTGATGACGCGCTGAGTTTTACGGATTTGGGCATAAACTTGGAAACGATTGAAGCGATTGTGCCGACTTATCTGGGACGCTACCGCAAATATGGCCAGTTCCATGAAAAACGTGCCTGATGTTTCTTTAAAGCCTCGTGTCTATCTGATCACAGGCGGAACGGGCGCAGGCAAAACAACTTATGCGCTAAAGCTCGCCAAAGAGACGGGCGCTATTCGCTTTTCCATCGATGATTGGATGACCACGCTTTTCTGGATGGATAGTCCTGACCCGATTAGTTTCGAGTGGGCGATGGAACGTATCACCCGCGCTGAGGCGCAAATATGGGAGACCGCCCAGCAAATATTAGTGCAAGGCCGTCCTGTTATTCTCGATTTAGGCTTCACCAAAGCGACGCATCGGCAAAAGTTTTATGATTTAGCGCGGACGGCCAAGGCGGAGGCCGTTCTGCATTGGGTCGACATTGCGCCTGACGAACGCTGGCGCAGGGTACAATCGCGTAATCGCGAGAAAGGCGAGACCTTTGCAATGGAGGTTCCGCGCGAGATGTTTGATTTCATGGAAAATGAATGGGAACCGCCTGAGAGTGAGCCGCATCTGAAAGTCTCATAATGACAAGATTTGCAAGGCTCTCTTATCTGTTTTAGATATGCCCCCTATTTAAAGGGACACATAGATATGAAAATTAGAACATTATTTTTAGCGGCTACGGCCCTGACGCTGGCGGCATGTGGCGGTAATGGCGATGAGGCTAAGACGCAGACCACTGAAGCTATTTCAAAAGTGGCTAGCGAAGCCAAAAGCCAAATGATGCCAAAGGTCGATAGCGCCAAGTTATCTGCGATCTTAGCGGCGCAATCCGACGAGATGAAATCGCGGTATGACGCTCGCCATCCACAAGAAACATTAGAGTTTTTTGGGATTGCGCCTGGCATGACCATTATTGAAGCTCTGCCGGGCGGAGGATGGTACTCCAAAATCCTTATTCCTTATCTTGGAGATGAAGGTCATTTGGTCGGCGTCGATTACTCCATAGAGATGTGGCCTGAATTTGGCGGTTTCGCGACGCCTGAATTTGTTGAAAATAAAAAAACATGGGCCACTGAATGGGTCGAAGGCGCACAAGGGTGGCGCGGCGGCGCCGAGGGCGAAATTTCTGCCTTTACCTTTGGGGACCGTAATACTGAGATGGACGGCACTGTTGACGCGGTGCTATTCGTGCGGGCTCTCCATAACCTCGCCCGCTTCGAAGATGAAGGCGGGTATTTAAGCGAAGCTATGGCGGACACAAAAGCCCTGTTAAAACCCGGCGGCTTGGTCGGTGTGGTGCAACATCAAGGGCCTGAGACGAATGATGATACATGGGCAGAAGGTGACAATGGCTATATGAAGAAGTCACAGCTTATTGCAAAATTTGAAGCCGCAGGTTTCGAATTGGTAAAAGAGTCAGACATCAATGAAAATCCAAAGGATGTTCCGTCCAATGAAGATATCGTATGGCGTCTTCCGCAAAGTCTTGCGACGAGCCGTGATAATCCAGAGCTGAAAGCGCAAATGGAAGCGATAGGGGAATCTAACCGCATGACGCTTCTGTTTAAAAAGGTCTAAAGGCCTTATAATAACACCAAATCGAAAAGCCGCTTTGTGAGAATGTCTTTAAGAGCATTCACATCTAGCGGCTTTTTATTGCGCGAAATTTGCGCGTTACTTTTTGAGGACTATCTCGACGGCTTCGATGTGTGCGTTTAGCACCGGATCTTCGGCGCGCAGGGAGTCGATACGTTTTACGGCATGCATAACCGTTGTGTGGTCACGCCCGCCAAAACGCCGCCCAATATCGGGCAAAGAGCGCTTGGTAAGCCTTTTAGATAGATACATGGCGACCTGACGCGGACGCGCTATGATACGGGCGCGGCGCTTAGAGGTCATATCCGTTAGGGTTACGCGAAACTCTTCACAGACAGCTTTTTGGATACGATCAACCGTTAGGCGTTGCCCCGTTGTATAGCGCGAGTCTGAGAGTGTCTCTTGCACGGTTTCCAATGTGATAGGAGTGCCAAGAAATTCACTTTGTGCGACGATTTGATTAAACGCGCCTTCGAGATCGCGCGGTGTGGCATTCATGCGAGCGGCGAGGTGATCACGGGCATTTTGCGGAATGGCGAGCGCATCATTTCCGCTTGCACGGCGGCGCGCGATTAGGCGGTCCAATATACGCAAACGCAGCTCATAATCAGCGGAGCCAATTTTACAGACTAAGCCAGAGGACAAGTAAGACTTTAGGCGCTCAGAGGCCTTTTCAATTTTATCAGGGTGTCGATCTGCGGCAATCAAAATTTGACGTCCCTGATCGACCAAAGAGACCAATGTATGAAGAAGCTCTTCCTGACTGCCTGGCTTATCCGCGATAAAGTGGGCGTCATCAATAATCAGCAGGTCAACATCACGCAAAGAGGATTTGAAAGCCTCAATAGCATCGCGTCCATTGCCGCCGCGTACGGAGCGGACAAAGGCACTGACAAAAGCTTCGGACGAAATTAGCTTCACGCGGTGATTGGCGTCAGTTTGCTTAACGGCATGCTCAATCGCATAAAGCAGATGTGTCTTTCCCATGCCATTTGTACCGTGAATAACGATAGGGTTATATTGTGCGGCCCGGCAACTCGCTATTTGGCGGGCGACGGCAAAAGCAAGCTCGTTAGACGCGCCGACAACAAAATTATCAAATGTGAAACGATCGCGTGGGCTTTCTCCGCCTTTCTTACCTTCTGCGGCGCTTACGCTTGCGTCAAAGGGCGCGGCAGAATTTTGCGCGCTGTTATTTGGGGCTCTAACCCGTGGTTTGGCGCTTGGCGTTGTAAGGGTTGTGGCTTTACCTGCAGCGGCTGAAAACATCACATCACGGGCCGGGTCGACCATGTCATGTTTTTTCCATAGGCGGCGGACTGTATCGGCGTAATTTGTTTCAATTTTGGCTGCGATAAAGCGGGTTGGCGCACTAAGCGTTACAATGCGGTCTGTTGCTGAGCTAACCCGCAAGCGTCCTGTCCAAGAGCGGTGTATATTGGCGCCGAGCGCGTAGCCGAGATCGTTTCGGACCTTCGCCCATGTATTGTGTGCACTCTGTAGAGGTGGCTCACCTGTGTAAAGGTCAGGGGTCGGGCGGTCCGTTCTTAAAGGCGCCTTGGAGCTCACTTCAGAAACACTATGATCATTCCCCGCCATTGCCGACACTCCACATGCTCTCAGCTGACTCACATCAGTAAGTCATTGTTATATAATAATAATTTCTGGATTAAAGTCCCGTGAGGCCATCACAAAACTTCTTTTCCCATGATTAGCAGGCGCCCCATCAGCCCTGCCTTGCTCTTATATAAACCGACTCTTTTCGTCTCCGTCAACAGCAATGAATCGCAAAATCGATATCATTTTTAGTTGACAGAAAAAAACCTAAGAGTCGCAAAGAACTAGCCGAAAAAAATTTTACACTTGGTTAACTTTTTTCTTAGAGGTCGCACTTAACGTAGTGAGCTCAGCCTGCAAAACATAATAATCACAACTGTCAGGTGAAGCTTCGGTGGGGTGGAATTTTTTACAAGCCAGAACGATGCCTGCTATATCTCTAGTTCATTCATAGATCATTCTATCAGCCACAAAAAAAGCCGCGTTGAGCGGCTTAAATTGAAATATCAACTAAGCGGCTTAGCCGATGGCTTTAACACGCTTGGACAGGCGTGAAATTTTGCGTGCTGCCGTATTTTTATGAAAGACGCCTTTGGTAACAGCGCGCATCATGGCCGGCTCAGCGGCTTTGAGGGCCTCTGCAGCCGCGGCTTTGTCACCTTTTGTGATCGCATCTTCAACACGGCGAAGATTAGACTTCACCATTGTACGGCGATTACGATTAACGTCTGTTTTGCGCGCCTGCGAACGGACGGCTTTTTTGGCTGATGCAGTATTTGCCATGTATTCCTCGGTTTTTAGCTGCCTGTATGGCAGAGTAGAATTTCAAGCGCCGCCTATAGACGCGCGAGCATTGCGCGTCAACAGGGATATGCCACCTTTATTTGTTCTTGAAATGTGGCTTACGCTTTTCAGTGAATGCCGCCATGCCCTCTTTCTGATCCTGCGTGGTGAACATGGATTGGAACACGCGGCGCTCCAAGCGCACGCCTTGGGCCAATGTCATTTCAAATGAGGCATTAATCGTCTCTTTGGTCATCATAGCGATAGGCTGGCTTTGCGCGGCAATCTTGGCGGCTGCTTCTTGCGCCGTTTCCATAAGGTTATCCAGTGGCACAACTCGGGAGACCAGATTAGAGGTCAGCGCTTCCTGTGCGTCCATCATGCGGCCTGTCAGGCACATATCCATGGCTTTAGACTTGCCAACAGCGCGGATGAGGCGCTGCGTCCCGCCAATACCGGGCATAACACCCAGATTGATCTCGGGCTGGCCGAATTTTGCGTTATCCGCCGCAATGATAAAATCACACATCATGGCAATCTCGCAACCTCCGCCAAGCGCATATCCTGCGACAGCGGCAATGATAGGTTTACGAAAGCGGTCAATGGCTTCGTGATGGGCGAAAATATCACCTTTATAAATGTCGAGATATTCAAGCTCGGCCATTTCCTTGATATCGGCACCTGCAGCAAAAGCTTTTTCTGAACCTGTCAGGATAACGCAGCCAATGGCCTCGTCCTTTTCAAGCTTGGCCAGTGCTTTCGCGACTTCAGCCATCATATCGCTGCGCAAGGCATTTAGCGCCTTAGGGCGGTCCAGCTTAATCGTCGCGACAGCGCCATCCGTGGTCAATTCAATCATGTCATAGCCCATGGGGGACTCCTTAGTGGGAACTCTAATCATTATTATAGTGGCGGCGTTTACACTTCGCCAACTGTCCGCGCAACACCCTTATCGCTGACAGGACTTGCAATAAAAGCTGCTCCGCCCGCTTTGAACGATGCGCAATATAGGCGCCTCGCAGACTCTGCAGCTCTCGCCTTCGCGGCCATAGACGTCGAAACTGTGTTGAAAATAGCCGAGGTCGCCATCCGTATTAGCGAAGTCTTTTAGCGATGAGCCGCCTGCCGCGATGGCTTGGGCAATGACGTCTTTGATATGGCCAACGAGATTTTCAGTTTCTGTTACTGTTAAGCGGCCTGCTGCGCGCTTTGGAGAAATACCTGCGCGGTAGAGCGCTTCGCAGACATATATATTGCCGAGCCCCGCGATAATGCGCTGATCGAGCAATGCGGCTTTAATTTTGCTCTTCTTGCCTTTGAGTTTAGCGCGCAGATCTGGGGCGTTAAATCCATTGCCCATAGGTTCAGGACCGAGATCGTCGAGGCGATAAGGCTCACCCCCGCCAATCAATTCCATAAAGCCAAAACGGCGCGGATCGTTAAAAGTAACGCGGGCACCACTGCTCATCTCGAAAATGACATGGTCATGTTTGGGATTAGTATTGTGGGCGTGGACGAACCCCGCTGTCGGATTGGCATCAATCGTAAAACGTCCGCTCATGCCCAGATGCATAAAGAGCCGCTCGCCCGAAGACAGCTCAGCTTGGAGGAATTTCGCGCGGCGGGTCAGACGGGTGAGAGTTTTGCCTTGAACTCGCTCAATAAAGCCATCGGCGAATGGAAAGCGCAGATCGTGGCGATTAAGCTGAACGCGTTCAAAGGCGAAGCCTTCCATAACGGGGGTGAGCCCTCGCCTGACGGTTTCGACTTCGGGGAGTTCAGGCACTTAGAGTTTCGCAGGGCCCGTACTCACGGCAACCATAGCGGCGCGTAATGTCCGCTCGCCTAAGGTAAAGCCGGTTTGCATAACGGTAGCGACATTACCCTTTTCTTCATCAGACGGGATTTGGGCGACGGCTTGGTGCACATTCGGGTCAAATTTAGAGCCTACGCCCGGCACAGCGCGCACGCCATGGCGAGACAGCGTCAAGATTAGGTCTTTCTCAGTTAGTTCGATGCCGTCCATTAGACTCTTAGCATTAGCGCCCATATCCTCTTTAGCTTTTCCGTCCAGCGTCAAGAGTGCGCGGGAGAGATTGTCATGCACAGAGAGCATATCGACGGCAAAGCGCTCGATACCGAACGTTTTGGCTGCGGCGACTTCGCGCTCGGCGCGTTTTTTAACATTATCGGCATCCGCCATAGCCCGCAGAGCTTTGTCTTTCAGCGCGGCGAGTTCGGCTTCCAACTCTTCAATGCGTTTGGCGTCGCTATCTTCATCAGCTTCGCTGGCTTCGGCAGCAGCTTCACGCTGCGCCATACCGTCCATTTCCATATCAATGGCGCGTTGCAGGGCATCCAGATCTTCCTCAGAGGGAAGGCCGTCCTCGCCAAGGTCCATATGTTTCATGTCGATGTCTTTATTTTTCTTACCGGCCATAGTCTTTACCTTTGGTCTCTAATTCTTTTGGCCAAGCATTCGCCCGACCAGTTGCGCGGTATAATCCACCATCGGAATGACCCGCGCATAATTTATACGTGTGGGGCCAATCACACCGACGGCCCCGATAATATTTTGTTGTGTATCACGATAAGGCGCGACCACAACGCTGCTGCCCGATAAGGAAAATAGTGGATTTTCCGTACCGATAAAAATCTTCACGCCATCTGCTGTTTCAGCTCTGTCGAGCAAGGCGATGAGCTCTTCCTTGCGTTCCAGATCTTCAAACAAAAGCCGTATGCGCTCCAAATCGGTCTGCGCTTCCAAATTGTCAAGGAGTTGCGCACGTCCGCGCACAATTAATGACCGCTGAGCTGTGTTTTTCTGGTCTCCGGACCAGCTGGCGAGGCCTTGGGTGATGAGATTGGCGGCGGCGGCATCAATTTGGGCTTGCCCGGCTTCTATTTCCGCTAAAATATCTGCGCGGGCTTCATCCAGCCGCCGCCCTTTCAGGCGGGCAGAAAGAAAGTTACCGGCCCTTTCCAATGAGGCGGGCAGCAGGCCATCAGGGCGCGGCATGAGGCGGTTTTCAACATGTCCATCCGCATAGACCATCACAACCAGGGCTTGCCCGTCATCCAGATTGACAAATTCGACATGTTTTAGCGGGCCGGCGGTTTTGGACGGCGCAGAGGGAGTTAAGACTAACCCCGCGCCGCCTGCGAGCCCTGCGAGTAATCCGGAGGCCTGTTCCAACATCATATCGGGCGCTTGCCCGGCGGCGACGAGGCGAGCTTCCAGTGATTGTTGCTCACGCTTGGATAAATCCCCGATTTCGAGCAATCCGTCCACAAAAAGGCGAAGCCCTGCTTGTGTCGGAACCCGGCCCGCACTGACATGAGGCGAGGCGAGCAAGCCATAGCGCGTAAGATCGGCCATAGTATTTCGAATAGTCGCCGGCGAAATTTTGCGACCGCCCGACAGTGCTAGGGTGCGAGACCCCACGGGCTGCCCCGACGTCAAATAGCCTTCAACAATATCCCGAAAGATATCCCGCGCCCGGGCATCGAGATCGGTGAGGGAAAGTGTGTGAGGCAAGAAACTCATAGTAGGCAATATTTGGGGGACAGGAGCGCAAGGCGCAAGAGGGGATTTGAGGGATTGGGAACATCCCCGCATCTCTCGCGTAGTCTTTATAAGTCACACTTACGGAGTTTATGATGGCAAAATATAGCGAAGGCACCAAAGTCGAATGGAATTGGGGCAATGGCACCGGAACGGGTACAATTGAAACCGTCTATACGGAAAAGGTTACGCGCAAAATTAAAGGCAATGAAGTCACTCGTGATGCGGATGAAGACAGCCCTGCCTATTATATAAAGCAGGATGATGGCGACGCGGTCTTAAAATCTCATTCTGAGGTCAGCAAAGCCTCCTAAGGGATATAGATTTCCCTAGCTATAGCGTCAGCCCTCCGCTACTCACGGCTAAAATAAAAAGGAAATCTTATGCGTCCCGAAAACCGTTCCCGCGAATCTTTGCGTCCTGTCACATTTGAAGCGGGCATCTCCCGTTATGCTGAAGGGTCTTGCTTGGTCAAATTTGGCGAAACCCATGTTCTTTGCACAGCATCAGTTGATGAGAATGTTCCGCGCTGGATGAAAGGCAAAGGGAAGGGCTGGGTCACGGCGGAATATGGCATGCTCCCCCGCGCGACCCATACGCGAAATTCTCGCGAGGCTGCGCGCGGTAAACAAGGTGGACGCACCGTTGAAATTCAGCGCTTGATTGGCCGTTCACTGCGGGCTGTTGTTGATTTAGAAAAATTAGGCGAGCGCCAGGTCATTATAGATTGCGATGTCATGCAAGCTGATGGCGGCACCCGTACGGCGTCTATAACAGGGGCGTGGGTCGCGCTCTCTCAGGCTTGCGAAGGTTTGGTGAAACAAGGCCTGATTAAAGAAAACCCAATTACAGATAAAATGGCGGCGGTGAGCTGCGGGATTGTTGACGGTGAATGTCGTCTTGATTTGGAATATGTCGAAGATAGCGCCGCGCAAGCTGATGCGAATTTCGTGCTGACGGAAAATGGCGGCGTGATTGAAGTGCAGGCCAGCGCGGAAGACACGCCTTTTACGGCGGACGAAATGGCGGAATTGATAAGGCTGGCCGGTATCGGAATTGGGCAGCTTTGCGAGATGCAGATACAGGCTTTGAAATAAGTGTAATTATACAGCGTAAAAGTTAATTTCAGTAGGCCATAATTTATGGCATGTCATACTCAATCAATTCGGATTTAAAAATTTGTGCTAATTCGGGTGACTCTAGCGTCCAATGTGCGAATACACATCCATAAGAAGCTGCGCCGTCAGACATAAATTCTACCCAAGATGAATGTTGGTCTTTTTCTAAAGTAACTCCTTCTGGTCGAGTAGTGTCTTTCAAAAACCATACTTTACCTTCTGCTTCGAATTCTGTTTTTATGATGTAATTTTCTGATAGTTGAGCAACTAGATTGTCTAGATTGTTTCGTTCTTTGCAAAATGACTAAAGTCGAGGGCTAATACTGTGTCGTTCGTTACACCTTTACTTTCCATTTCTGACCAAAGAATCGTAGCTTGCGCTAAGCGTCTGTTTTTTATTCTTTGATAATATTCGTCCCAAATCTTTTGGGCCTTTTCTTCAGTCATTATGGGAAGCTCATTGTTTAATTTGATATCAGTATTTTTAGCGTCATTCGCACACGAAATCATCAAAGTTTAAACCAATACGAATAACTTGTATGGGTCCACAAATTTACTCGGCGGCGGCTTTGACGCCGTTAGAGGCGCTGTCTTCATCCGGTTCATAGACGAGGATATCTGCGGGTTGGCAGTCCAGCTCACGGCAAAGGGCGTCTAGCGTTGAAAAGCGCACAGCGCGGGCCTTACCTGTTTTCAAAATAGACAGATTGGCCAAGGTGATACCGACGCGCTGCGCCAGTTCCGTCAGGGACATGCGGCGATCCAGAAGGACGCGGTCAAGATTTACACGAATAGCCATTAAATTGTCAGTTCCGCATCGCGGCGAAGTTCAGCGCCGTGCCGAAAGACTTCAGCCAATGCCGCTATAACAAAGACCACAAACCAAGTGCCAGGACGCAAATCCAGCGTCACTTCACCTGAAATAGAAAGGTTCGTCACAACAATTCTAAGAATTTCAGATAAGGCAATGACAATCCACATCAGGCGTAAGCGAGAAATGTTCTCTGTTACAAACGGGTCGCCGCCGAGTAGAGTTTTAACGATCTTACGTAATATCGTCAGAACAAAAAACCACATCGCGCCAATGAATGCGCTACCAAAACAGGTGAGTGCTGAAACATGCGCGGCGGAACTGTGGCCGGACGCGGCAAGTTTCTCCATTAAATCAGCGCTAATAGAGTTATCTGTTGCCAAAGTAACACCCACGATAAGTAACAGCAAGACGGCAAAAGCAACAAAAACCATACCGACCAAAATCAGTATGTTCAGGCTTTTTGCAACAGGTGTTCCTGTATTGTCATTCACAGCGTTCATTGCGCCTTTTCCAAAGTTGCAATTATTGATAAACAATAATTGTTATATTGCAAGCTTGGAAAGCACCGCCTAGAAGCCGCCTATGAAAAACATCACAAAAATTGTTGTGGCCTCCCATAATGAGGGCAAGGTTCGCGAGATTAGAGATTTGCTACAGCCGTTCGGGGTTATGACTGTGAGCGCGGGTGAATTAGGGCTGCCTGAACCCGAAGAAACAGAAAAGACATTTGCGGGGAACGCGCAATTAAAAGCCTTTGCCGCAGCCGATGCCTCGGGGCTTCCGGCGTTATCGGATGATAGTGGTTTGGCTGTGGACGCGCTGAATGGCGATCCCGGAATTTACGCGGCGCGCTGGGCCGAGAAACCGAGCTGTGAAGGCGGTGGTCGTGATTTTGATATGGCGATGTGGCATGTGAATGATCTCATAGGCGACAACCCTAATCGTAAGGCACGGTTTATTTGCGCGCTGTGTCTCGCTTATCCTTCTTCGGACGACTCAAGCGGCGAAGCCCATACCTATGAAGGAACAGTTGAAGGTGAAATTATCTGGCCGCCGCGAGGGGATAAGGGGTTTGGCTATGACCCGATTTTTCGCGCCATAGGAGATATAAAATCATTTGCCGAAATTGACCCTGCAGAAAAGCATGCCAAGAGCCATCGCGCTGATGCCTTTGCAAAATTCCTAAAAGATCAATTTCCTGATGGATGATGATCTAGCCGTTTATATTCACTGGCCTTATTGCGCGCGTATCTGCCCTTACTGTGATTTCAATGTTTATAAACAGAAGGAAGATGCGGGGCTAACACCGTCAATTATATCTGACCTCAGCGGATGGCGCGATTGGAGCGGCCCTCGAGACATAAGCTCAGCTCACTTCGGCGGAGGAACGCCGTCACTCATGACGGCTGATGATATTGCAAAAACCGTCACGCATATAAAAACATTATGGGGCTTGAACAAAAATTGCGAAATCGCAATCGAAGCCAATCCTCATGATGCGGATAAGGATAAATGGAGAGCTTATCGCAAGGCAGGTATCAATCGTTTGTCTTTGGGCGTGCAAAGCTTTCATGACCCTGCGCTTAAATTACTAGGCCGCGACCATAATGCCGCCCAAGCGAAAGCGGCATTGAAACAGGCCGTTAATATTTTTCCTTCTGTGTCTCTTGATATCATATTTGGATGGACGGGGCAGACGGAAGATTTACTTCAAACTGATTTAGACATCGCGCTCAGTAGCGGTGCGCAGCATATCTCAACTTATCAGCTGACCATAGAAGAGGGCACAGCCTTTGCAAGAGCTGAAGCGCGAGGAGATACAAAAGCGGTGGATAGCGATAAGAGCGCGGATTTTTATGACCTTGTGCGAGAGCGACTAACCTCCGAAGGCTTAGATCATTATGAAGTCTCTAACTTTGCCAAGCCCGGACATCGCTCACAGCATAATCTCGCCTATTGGCAAGGCCGCGATTATGTTGGTGTTGGGCCCGGCGCTCATGGACGGTTGACGCTTGACGATACGCGCTTTGCCACTGTCGCTGCAATGCGCCCGAACCATTATCAGGAACAGGTAAAATCGACAGGATTTGGCATTGCGGAGAAAGAGGAACTGTCTCCAACAGCATGGGCGGAGGAATATCTTCTGATGGGTCTGAGGATTGAGGACGGTATTTCCCTGTCGCGATTTAAAGACATTTCTGGCGCGGTCTTGCCTGAGGACATTATAGGCCAATTATCCCATGACGGCTTTCTTTTAAAGCAGGCAGATAGATTAAAGGCGACCTCAAAGGGCCGCCTTGTTTTAAATGCTATAACTGAAAAACTGTTAGTTTCTTAAGATGGCCCCAAAACCGTTTTCGGGGCGGGGTCGATAATGACGAAACGTCCGTTCTTTATTTGATAGACCGCCAAGCCGCGATCCGGGGTTCCGTCGGGATTAAAGCGCACTAACCCATCCACGCCGTAAAATCCGCTGGGGTCTTCTGCGCGGGCCTTGCGGCCGCGAGGGTCGCCATCTGCGACATAGGCGCCAACAGCTACAGCATCATAGGCTAATGAGGCCAACCGGGAGGCGTCATCGCCATAAGTGCGGTCATAATTATCCAGAAAGGGCTGCTTTGCGTCTTGGTCGGCAGCTGCGAAGATACCGCCACTTAATGCGGGCTCACGCACAGTTTCATCATTTTTCCACAAGCCAGTGCCTAGAAATTGTACCTTAGCAGGATCAACATCATAATAGGGGAACAGTGGGGCAAGTGAACGCAGAGCGGTTCCGCCTTCAGGCAATAATATGGCTTCATAAGACATAGGTGTTATGCCGCCATTGGCCTTGGCTGTGATTTCGCCCTGACGATGATATTCGGCGAGGCGTTTGGCAGGTTCCTGCATAACGGAGATATCATTACCGTCATAAATTTCAGAGGCGGTGACTTCGCCTCTATTAACGCGGACAGCGCCGTCAAACTCATCCTTGACGCGGCGGCCATATTCGCTTTGCGGACCAATATAAGCATAGCGCGTAGCCCCGGTTGAGGCGGCGTAATCTACAATGCGTTTCACTTCGGCCTCAGGCGGGAAAGACAGCAGATAGGTTCCGTTCCCGGCCACAGTTTGATCTGTTGAGAAGGCAATAAGCGGTGTTCCGCTGCGGCTCGCTTCGCGGGCGCTGGCTTTGACGGAGCCCGCCATAATAGGGCCTAAGATAACATCCGCGCCCGATTTAATAGCGGAACGTGTGGCGCTGCGAGACCCGTCGGCGGTGCCTTGTGTATCCAGTGCCATGAGAAGAACATCGGCGTCCTCCCGATTAAAGACAGCCAGTTCCGCGGCCTTTAACATTGAATCCGCTTCTTCGCGGAGTCGGGATGACTTGGCAGAAAAGGGGAGGAGAATAGCCATACGCTTAATGTCGCGTCCGGCCATATGAGGCGGCGTTAGACCGCCGCGATTATTATAGTAATTCTCAGTTTCATAGCTGGGCTCTTCTGGCTCAGCAGCTTCGGGTTCTTTAACGTCTTTGACGACGGCTTCTTTTTCTTCTTTTTGGACGTCGGTATCAGTCGGGTCAGGTGTGCGCACTGGGTCAGTTTGCGGGCGCTGCACGACAGGCCCTTGTGTTGGATATTGGCCTTGCGGGACAGGCACGGTTTCACAGGCAGTCATTAAAAGCGCTGCTAAAGAGAGGCTCGCAATTCCGAGATGGCCAAAGCCGTATAATTTCGCCATAACAGCTCTTTCAATTCTGACAATTCTAATTGGCCACAACGTGACTCACAATAACTCTATAAGCGACACAAGTCCTTCGCAACACTTAACAGGCGAAGAATTACAGTCGGGTTCTGCGCAAGACCTAACGTTAAGGCCTGGGCTCTATGTTGTTGCCACGCCAATTGGCAACTTACGCGACATTACTCTACGCGCGCTTGATACGCTCAGCGCCGCAGATATGATCCTCGCAGAAGATACGCGCCAAACACATAAATTGCTCAGCGCCTATAATATTAAAACGCCTATGAGCCCTTATCATGACCATAATGCGGCAAAACGTGTGCCCGGCGTCATAAAAGATTTGCAAGCGGGGAAAGTTGTCGCGCTGGTGTCTGATGCCGGAACGCCGCTTGTGTCTGACCCAGGATTTAATCTAGTGCGAGCAGCCGTGAAAACCGGGATAGAGGTTTTCCCTTTGCCTGGCGCGTCAGCGGTCTTGGCAGGACTTGTAAAATCCGGGCTCCCATCTGACCGTTTCATGTTTGCGGGGTTTTTGCCGCCCAAATCCGGCGCGCGTAAAACCTCACTTGAAACCCTGACCAATATCAAAGCGACTTTAATCTTTTTCGAAACAGGCCCGCGCATTGAGGCGTGTTTGACCGATATGCATAGCGTATTTGGCGAAAGGGATGTCGTGCTGACGCGGGAGTTGACGAAACGGTATGAGGAAGCACGGCCGGGAAGTTTCGGGACCTTAATAGAGTCAGTAAAGGTTGACCCGCCTCGCGGAGAACTCGTTGTTCTTGTGGGCCCGCCCTCCACTAGCGAGAGTTGGAGCGAAGAGGACGTTACATCTGCTCTTAACGTTCAGATTCCAAAGCTTGGGGTCAAACGCGCTAGCGCTGAAATTTCCGCGCAATGCGGTTGGCCTAAGCGCGATGTCTATCAATTGGCATTAAAGCTGAAATGAAGACCTCCAAGTATAAGACCCCATAGATGAAAACGAAAGCGCAAAAGCAATCTTATGAAAAGGCGGGCCGCCGCGCTGAAAATCTGGCGTGTCTTTATTTGCGCTTTAAAGGGTATCGCATCGCCGCTCGCCGTTTTAAAGTCAGAGAGGGCGAAGTGGACATAATTGCCCGCCGCGGCAAAGTCATCGCCATGGTGGAAGTCAAACAAAGAGCAACGGACTATGCGGCAGAGCTGAGCGTATCTTTTGAAAATCAGTCCCGCTTGATGGATGCCGCCGAAATTTACATCAATCGGCAAAGAGACTTAGTGAATAAAGATTTCGAGCTACGCTTTGATTATCTCTACCTAATCGGGCGCTGGAAAATCCGCCACATTCCCAATGCCTTTCAAGAATATTAAAAGCCCGTAAACAGCAGTTTTGGTAACTTTTGGTTCACCACTCATAGGTAAAGCTAGGGGTATTATGAAAAGCTTAACCATACTTTCTACAGCCATTCTTTCACTATCCCTTGGGGCCTGCACAACAATTACGACCGCAGGCGTGACCAAAGGGGATGAACGCAATTTCGCGCGATCTGTCAATGACGTTAGCGCTGAACGGGTGATTAAAGCTCGCATGAAGCGTGCTTATGGCTTTGAGCTCAAAGGGGTAAACGTCGATGTGCGCGAAGGTATTGTCCTTCTGGCCGGTAATGTGCCTCGCCAAGAAGACCGCATAGAAGCGGAACGAATTGCGTGGTCTGCCCCGCGTGTAGGCCAAGTTGGAAACGAAGTTCTTATCAAAGACAAGCAAGGCATAGTGCGCGGTACTAAAGACAAGCTTTTGACAACGTCGGTTAAAACACGTTTGACGGCGGATAAATATGTTAAAGGCCGCAACCTGAATGTCGAAACGCATGACGGCGTTGTTTATCTTTTAGGTGTGGCGCGTAATCAGGCTGAATTGGAACGCGCGGCACAGATAGCGAGTACGACCAAGGGCGCGCGAGAAGTTATTTCTTATGTCACTGTTGCCGGTATTGAGTCTTCCATTAGCCGCTTAAGCCAATCTGCAGATGCGGGAAGTTCCGTACAATACGCACCTGCACAAGTGCAGCCGCAATATGCAGCGCCTCAGCAGCGCGAGCTTCCCGGGTTTTTGACGACAACCCCCACGCAGCCTATGCCTCATACGCCTCCAATGCATGGCGCGCCGCCGCAAATTGCGGATATGGGCGATCGCCTCAATAAGCAATTCCCGACTGAGGAAGAGTTAGGGAAATACCGTACAGGCGCAGCGGGTGAAGCTGTTTCCGTCATAGAGAGCGAGCCTTATTATATCGACCCAGACACAGGCAAAGAAATTCCTGTTGTTTTCATTGATGGTCAATTTGTGCCAAAAATCATCAGATAAAACGATTGTTAAAGCGGCTTCGCGGCTAAATTAATTCGGCTTGAATGTCTTTTGCCCAACCCACCGTAATTGACGCGCCTTGTCTGTCGATGACGGGGCGCTTTATTAATGTGGGATGCTCGGACATCAGCGCGATGGCTTTATCGCTGGTCATGTCAGCTTTGTCTGCATCACCTAAGCCCCGCCATGTTGTTGAACGGGTATTTAAAAGCTTTTCCCATCCCACTGCCTCGGCGATACGGCTAAGCTCTTTGGGCGGCAGGCCATCAGCGCGGACATCGACCAACGTCAGATCGTGACCTGCGGCTGTCATGGCTTTGATGGCCTTACGGCATGTGTCACAGGTTTTGAGGTGGTAAATAGTTAGGTTCATGAGAGGTGGCTTTCGATAAAATCAGCCGCTGTTTTATAAACGTCTGCGCGGGGGGTATCATTGTGGATTTCATGCTCACAATTCTCATAAGCTTGAAAGTTGCACTGCGGAGCTTGTGCTGCAAAGGCTTCACTTGCGGCGAAATCTGTAAGTTGGTCTTCGCGGGCATGCACGATTAAGAGAGGCTTTTGCCAATTAGCGGCATTGTCTGTGATCCACTCCCCGCCTTCAACCATGCCAATGGCGAGGCCAACACCAAGTTTTCCATGGTTCAGCGGATCGGACATATAGGCCTCTTGTTCAGCGGGCAGGCGCGAAATTTTACTGCCGTCAATTTTATTACCCAATGTCATTTTAGGCGCAATTTTGCCCAGCGTTTTCACAATAAACCTTTGCGGTTTCGAGATGGGTTGCGCTGATTGTATAAATGGAGCCGAGGCAATCACGCAGCGCATATCAGAGTTAGCATTTTTAAGTTGATGATTCAGCACCAACCCTCCGCCCATTGAATGGCCATAGAGACATTGTGGTATGCTGGGGAAGGTCTCTCGGCTTTGGGCTAATAAAGCGTCAATATCACTGAGCATTAAATCATAGTTCGGGCAAAAGCCGCGCGCGCCGTCTGAGCGTCCATGCCCACGTAAATCCACAGCTATGACTGAGATATCACGGCTATTTAAATAGGCGGCCATATCCGCATAACGCCCGCTATGCTCTCCAAAGCCGTGGACTAGGTTCATCACGGCTATGGGTTTTGCCGTAGCCCATATATGACCGCGCAGAACGGTTCCGTCCGCCGCATTTATCGTTTCAAAATCGCTCATGGTTTCTGCCTCAACGAGGCCTCCTTTGGCGTAACCATAGATGTGATGAGGCCCTTCGTGCAAGGGCCTTGCGAAAGGCTAAGAGCTACGGCAAAAGCATGCCTGATACGGAGACAAGAATGACATTACGCGTAGCCTTTCAGATGGACCCCATGGAAATGGTAGACATTGATGCCGATACGACTTTTGCTTTGGCCGAAGTCGCTGCCGAGCGGGGTTATGAGCTCTTTGAATATGCGCCTGAACATTTGGCGTATAATGAGGGCATTGTGCAGGCGCGTGTGCGTCCGATGAGCATTCGTCGTGAATATGGAAATCATGTGAGATTTGGTGAGCGTAAAGTCCTCGATTTAGCCAAGGATGTGGATGTTGTCTGGATGCGCCAAGACCCCCCTTTTGATATGTCTTACATAACGGCGGCGCATTTATTGGAGCGCTTGAAAGGCGACACGTTGGTTGTCAATGATCCTGAATGGGTGCGCTCCTGCCCTGAAAAAATATTGCCACTAGATTATCCGCATCTGATGCCGGAAACCCTCATCACGCGCGACCGTCAAGCCATAGATGACTTCCGCAGCAAACATGGCAATATCATTTTAAAACCGCTTTTCGGAAATGGCGGGGCAGGGGTCTTTCTCGTGAAAGAAGGCGATAGTAATTACTCCAGTTTGATGGAGATGTTTATGGAAAGCTCCCGCGAGCCCGTTATTGCGCAGGCTTTCTTAAAAGATGTATCCAAGGGCGATAAGCGCATTATTATTATTGATGGCGAAGCCGTGGGCGCGATTAACCGCGTGCCGCTAGAAGGTGAAACGCGGTCCAACATGCATGTTGGCGGAACCCCTGTGCCAACGGAATTAACCAAAACTGATATGGTTATCTGCGACGCCATAGGCCCGATGCTCAAAGAGCGGGGTCAGATATTGGTGGGGATTGACGTCATTGGCGATAAGATGACGGAAATAAACAACACAAGTCCGACAGGTGTTCAGGAACTTAAACGCTTTAGCGGTATAGACGCGGCGGCATTGTCTTGGGATGCGATTGAACGCAAATTAAAAGACAGCGCCTGATAAGATTAGAAAGGGTCAGATAATTTAGGGTCTGTATAGACGCTTGACCCTGTTAGAGTCTCCAGGAAGCTAACCATCTGAGCCTTCTGAGTGTCTGTCAGGTTTAGATCTTGCAAGTTGCCACCAAAATTCAAAAAATTATCAATAGTATTTTGAAATTCTGTTGAAGACGGATTTGACGTTGTCGCAACAATTTCATCATAGTGATTGATAACGTCCATTAACGTTGCCAAGGACCCATCATGCATAAAGGGGCCATTTGGCGAGCCGTCTGGTTTCACAACATCTCTCAGGCTTGGCGCTTTGGTATTTGTCAGATCAAATTCCGTTACGGAATTAGCCACACCCACGATGCCGTTATGACGGCTATTAGGCCGAATATCGAATTCTGGAGCGCGGTGACAACTATGGCAGCCAGCGCCGCCATTTCCAGGTTCAATCATGAAGAGCTGTTTGCCGGCATTTTCATCTGTCGTAAAATTAGGGAAGGGGTCATTATTTCCCGCAACCTGAGCGCGGCCAACATCATATTTGGAGTCAAATGATTGAATGCTTTTCACAAATTGCCCAAGTGCTGCTTGCATGCGGGGCTCGGTTATATTGGCATCGCCAAAGGCATAGGTGAAAAGCTCTTGGTAATAATCTATCCCTTCAAGCTTTGCGATAAGGTCGTTTAAATCTTCACGTCCGTTCACACCGCTAAAACCGTGTTCATTCTCATCTTGAATGGGTTGGGTTGTTTGCGCTTCAAGGCTTGGAGCTCGTTCATCCCAAAAGAAGTTTTGCTCATCTGAAAAGGCCGTATTGATAAGACGCATTGAATGTCTGCCGGTTACGCCGCCTTCAACACCGTCGCTAACGAGATCTGTGTCGCTAAAGCCTTGGCTTTGCATGTGGCAACTGGAGCAAGAAATTGTGTCATCAATCGAGAGGGCCGGATCATAAAATAGAACGCGCCCCAATGTTGCACCTTCATCCGTTATAGGATTCCCGCCGAGCACAGGCGCAGTTATATAAGCGGGAGCCGTCTGCGCGGCATAATTATCCAAATTTTCCATATCGATGGTGCCCGAAAACTTAGCTTGGATGGCGGACTGTCCCGAACTAGCTGCCGATACAACAATATTAAAAACGTCTATGGCTTCGCGCCCATTACCGTCATTGACTCTGATTGTGGTCTCAATAGTGCCCGCCATAGAGGGCGTGCCGCTTATCACGCCGTTTGCATCTGTAAGACCTTGAGGGCCTGGATTATATTCAATTGTATAGGTGAGGGTATCTCCATCTGCATCCGAGAACGTCGTGCCTGATTGTGTCGCGTCATAATTGAAAGCGATGCCCACGATGGCAGCTTGATCTGCATTGGGAGTAATCACAGCAGGCGCACGGTTTACTGGAGTGGTAGACGTTGTTGTTGAAGATGAAGAGCCCGAGCCTCCGCCACATGCTGTCAGCAAGGGGATAGCGAGGCAGGCTATAAGAACTTTTTTCATGAAACAGTATAGTGGCGGATAGGTTTATAACTGCTTAAAATATCTACTAACGACGGCTTCAGATCGTCCACTTTAATAGGCAAAAAAAGCGTAAGAGACTCGCAATGAAAACTTAATATCTTCTCTTTCCCCTCAAGGTAAAACCGCCTAAAACCCGCATCATGTCTAAGAAGAACAAACCCTTTCGTCCTAAAGCGCGCCGCCCGCGTGGTTTTGAGGATAAGCCCGCTGAAATTCTACGCGCAGAGCGCCGCTTAATTGACGCCGCATTTCGTGTGTATGACATGCATGGCTTTGAACCTTTGCAAACGCCCGCCTTTGAATATGCCGATGCGTTAGGTAAATTTTTGCCAGACGAAGACCGCCCGAATGTCGGTGTCTTTGCGCTTCAGGATGATGATGAGCAGTGGCTCTCCCTGCGCTATGATTTGACGGCCCCTTTGGCGCGGTTTGTCGCTGAGAATTATGATGCGCTCGCCAAGCCTTATCGCCGTTATCAGGCGGGTTCGGTTTACCGCAATGAGAAACCCGGCCCTGGGCGCTTTCGTGAATTTGTTCAGTGCGACGCGGATAGTGTGGGCGCGGCTGGCCCTGCTGCAGATGCTGAAATGATTATGCTCGCCGCTGACGTTATGCGTTCGGCGGGCCTCAAAGACGGGCAATATGCTGTGCGGGTCAATAACCGTAAATTGCTCGATGGAATTTTAGAAAGTTCTGGCGTGGCCAATACCGACGAAGGCGCGGTGCAGCGTCTGCAAGTCCTGCGCGCGATTGATAAATTAGACCGCCTTGGGGCTGGCGGCGTGGAAGCATTATTGGGCGAAGGCCGCGAAGATGAAAGCGGCGATTACACCAAAGGTGCGGGGCTAGATGCTACCGGGATAAAGGCTGTGCTAGGGTTCACGACAGCGTCTGATGCGGATCGCGGCAAAACAATTGAAGCGCTTGAGAAATTAGTTGGCACCTCTGAGCGCGGCATGGGCGGGGTGAAAGAACTGGCCACGATAGATTCTATATTAACGGCCACAGGTTTTGGTCCTGACCGCGTGAGCTATGATACCTCAATTGTGCGGGGCTTGGGCTATTATACGGGCCCCGTTTTTGAAGCTGAACTTCTCGCCGATATACGAGACAAAAAAGGCCGCCCTGTGCGTATCGGCTCCATTGGCGGCGGTGGGCGTTATGATGATTTGGTCTCGCGTTTTCGCGGCCAAGCCGTTCCGGCCACAGGTTTCAGTTTTGGCGTCTCGCGTTTCTTAACCGCGCTTGAGCGCATGAACGCGCTGGAACAATCCGTCAAACCGCCCGTCATAATTTGCGCCTTTGACCGCTCATTGATGGGGCAATATTTCAAAATGGCCGAAGAACTTCGCAGTGCAGGCATCCGAGCAGAGGTCTTTATCGGCTCAGGCAATGTGACCAAGCAGATGAAATATGCGGACCGCCGTAATGCGCAGGTTGCTGTGCTGATGGGCGAAGATGAATTGGCTAAGGGCGAAGTCACGCTCAAGGACCTTTATCTTGGTGCTGAGATGGCTAAGGCCATTGAGTCCAATGAAGAATGGAAAGAATCACGCCCAGCACAAGAGACCGTCAGCCGTGACACTTTAGTTGCTGTGGTTAAGGCGATGATCTCCTAAATTTTATATATTTATCTCGCCCATAAAAAACGGGTTGGTACCGTTCATACCAACCCGTCTTTCAGGGAACAGACTGTGTCTGGTCTGGGGGTAAGAGTCAGTTGTCCCCGCTGGGAAAAATTTTGAGAGGGTTATGCCAAACTTCCCAGCCTCACTTTAAAGCCAGCAAACCTAACGGGAGTCATACAGTTTCATTACAAAGATGTAAGTAAAGGCAAGGAGTCCGAAAAAGGGCGGCAAGCCATAAGGCCGCCGCCAGTTCGAAGGGGAATCCAATGAATTGGACAACTCCCTTATAAGAGCTAGAACATGACTGTAGGATGAAGCTTTGCTAACAAATTCTGTTATGTTTGCGGATAAAAGCGTTACAATTATGTTATGTGGACCCCCAATGTCTCAAAAGAAAACCCCGCTCCAGAAAGTTCTGAAGCGGGGTAAGTTTAAAGAGAGACAACTCATCAAAAGAGAGAGTGATAAGTTATCGTCTAAATAGGCATAACTGCCTGAATGCCCCCTGAACGAGTTTTACTTGACGCTTGAGGCGGCTCTGGCAAGATAGCCATCATGGCCCAGCTCGATCTCAGACTCATACCCGTCACACCCTTTCAGCAAAATTGTAGCTTATTGTGGGATACCGAATCTATGGAGGGCGTCTTGGTAGACCCGGGCGGAGAGGCGGAGAAACTTATGAACGCCGCCAAAGAGCTTGGCGTAACCCTCAAAGAGATATGGCTGACCCACGGACATTTGGATCATGCCGGCGGGGCCGAAGATATCCGCGCTAAGCTTGGCGTGCCGGTTATCGGCCCTCACAAAGACGATCAGTTCTGGATGGATACGATTGAGCAGGCGTGGTCGCAATATGGTCATGCCGGTATGGGCAAGAATGTTGTCCCCGATAGATATTTAGAGGATGGCGAGACATTGACATTGGGCGGCGTCGATTTTGGCGTTGTGCATACACCCGGCCACACGCCCGGCCATGTCGTTATATATAATCAGGATATGAAGATTGCCTTTGTTGGCGATGTCTTATTTCGCGGCTCTGTTGGCCGCACGGATTTTCCTAAAAGCAATCCACAGGACCTTATAGACTCTATTCGTAATAAGCTCTGGCCTTTGGGCGGGGATATGCGTTTTGTTCCGGGTCATGGCCCGATGAGCACATTTGGAGCGGAACGTGCCGATAATCCTTTTGTCGGTGACCGCGTTATTGGCACTGTCGGCGGTAACAGTTCTGGTGTCATGTGAACACTTTCGGCTTTTCAAACCTAGTCAAATCATATTAGAAGCGCCTCTTATCGGAGGACCTCATGGCTGAACTACTAACGCTCGAAGCGCTATTTACTTTATTTATGCTGATATTGCTGCAGGCCGTGTTGGGCTTTGACAATCTGCTTTATATTGCGATTGAAAGTAATAAAGTTGGCGACCCTAAAGATGCCCAAAAAGTTCGTAAATGGGGTATCGGTATTGCGGTCCTACTCCGTATTGTTCTTCTCTTCCTGATTGTAAACTTGTTCACACTTTTGGCTGAGCCTTTATTTGGTATTCATTTCGGCAAAATTTTGGAAGGCGAGTTCACGGCTCAAGCGCTCATTACCCTCGTGGGCGGGGGCTTTATTATTTATACCGCCATCAAAGAAATTCATCACCTTTTGCAAGTTGACCATATTGAACATTCTGAAGGCGGCGGCTCGCGTACTGTAATGGGCGCGATTGCGTTGATTGTGGCGATGAACCTTGTCTTTTCTGTCGACTCAATTCTCTCGGCTATGGCGATTGCCAGTGTAGATGCGTCAAATATCGTTGACAATGCTGGCGCAATAATTGGTCAATTCACGGGTTCTGTAGTTGAGTGTAAGGCGGCTTTAATTGCTGACCCTGTGGTAGGGGCCATAGGGTGTGAGCCGACTAAAACTTATCAAGTGCCACTTATGGTCATTGCGATCTTAGTCTCAGGCCTTGGTATGATTTTATTGGCCGATAGGGTTACGAACTTTTTGAAGAAGAATCGTATGTATCAGGTCCTGGGTCTGTTTATTTTGTTCCTTGTCGGCGTATTGCTCGTCACAGAGGGCGCGCATTTGGCGCATCTGAAAATCTTTGGCTTCGCGATTGACGCTATGAGCAAGTCCAGTTTCTACCTAGTCGTAGGTGTCTTGGTGGTGACGGATGTTCTGTCCAACCGCTACCAAAAGCGCCTTTGGGCTCAGAAAGAGGCTGAAATACGCGGCACGACAGAGACGGCCGGACGTGAAGCGGTGGATGCGTTTAAAGGCAAAAAATCTTCGCACTAAAATAAATTAAAGAGCGTCAAGATGGCGTCTTATCAGAGTAAAAAGCCAGCCTTGAAAGGGCTGGCTTTTCTAATGTGTATGTGAGGCTCTGACTAATCTCGCAGTAATTCATTTACGCCTGTTTTAGAGCGGGTCTTGGCATCCACGGTTTTTACAATAACAGCGCAAGCGAGGCTATGCGATCCGTCTTTGCTTGGGAGCGTTCCGGGAACAACGACAGAATAAGCTGGGACTTCGCCGTAAATAATGTCGCCCGTCGCGCGGTTAAATATTTTTGTGGACTGGCTGATGAAGACGCCCATAGCAAGCACCGCGCCTTCGCGGACAATCACGCCTTCAACAACTTCAGACCTTGCGCCGATAAAGCAGTTATCCTCGATGATGGTTGGGTTGGCTTGCAACGGCTCTAAGACCCCGCCAATTCCGACCCCGCCGGAGAGGTGAACATTTTTGCCGATCTGTGCGCAAGAGCCGACAGTCGCCCAGGTATCAACCATGGTGCCTTCGCCGACATTCGCTCCAATATTAACATAGCTTGGCATCAATACCGCATTTGGCGCGATATAAGACCCGCGCCGAACGGTTGCGGGCGGGACAACACGAAAGGCCGCCTTTTGGAAATCTGCCTCGGTCCAACCTTCAAACTTGCTGGGCACTTTATCATAGAAATGCCCGGCGCCATTTCCCACACTGGCAGGCCCGCCTGTCATGAGGGCATTAGGGTGAATACGAAAACCCAAGAGCACAGCTTTTTTTAGCCATTGATGTACGGTCCAGTCGCCATTTCCTGATTTTGAGGCGACACGCATTTCGCCTGAATCAAGCGCCATGATGGCGGCTTCAATCGCATCGCGGGTTTCACCTTTGGTTTCGGGGCTGAGGGCCCCGCGGTCATCCCACGCGGCGTTAATGAGGGTCTCAAGTTGAGCGGTCATTTGTCTGTCCTTTAATAAGCCCGCGCAACATAGGGCCGAGACGTGTCAGGTCAATTAGGAATTTTGCCGTTTCAGCTTTTCAAGCGTCACGTGAAGCGATTCTAAAAACTTTGAGCGGTCTTTGTGGGTAAAAGGAGGCGGCCCGCCGAGATTTGGCATATCGGCTCCAGCGCGCAAATCGGCCATAATGGCACGCGTGGCGATTGCGCCGCCAATCAAGTCTTTGGTGAAAGCTTTGCCATTGGGCGCAAGAACGGCGGCGTCTTGTTTCAGGCACCTCTCAGCTAATAAAATATCAGAGGTGATGATGACGGATGTGGCACTTGACCGCTCAGCAATATAATCATCTGCCGCGTCAAAACTATCCGATACCAAAACAAAGCTTATAGATGGCTCTTTAGGAACACGTAGATAAGAATTGCTAACAACAATCACAGGCACGTTATGCCGCCGCGCCACTTTATAGCATTCTTCTCGAACAGGACAGGCATCAGCGTCGATATATAAGGTCAGGCTCATACGGGTCTCTTAGCTCTAATCTAATCGGGTGTTAAGCTAGGAAAATCTATTGTGAAACTAACATGAACGTGACGTCAGGGACTGTAAGAGCTATTTGACATTACAACGCCCATAACGTCAAATTCAAGAAAATTATACGCGGAGGCCCCATCGTGGCTTTGAGAACACTACATACAAGCACAGCACTTACGCTTTCAGCTTTCGCTATCGTAGCGTGCAGTAGTGGGAGTAGTAGTGGCAGTAGCAGTAGCGGCGGCAGTAATCCTGTCGTTCCACCGCCCCCACCAGCAGAAAGAGTTGCGCCAACTGTATCGTTCAGCCCGTCAAGTTTGACCGTTACGCCTGGCCAGACAGGCGCGTCAACGGTATCAGCAACTGACAATGTGGGGGTGACGTCCGGGCCGACTGTGACATGCACAAATGGCGGTAGTTTTTCAGCAAACACATTTACGGCCCCTCAGGCTATCTGCTTTGACCGTGTCAGCGTATGCACGGCTACGGCCAGTGATGCTGCTGGAAATGTTGGCACAGCTCAGTTGAGTGTCACGATGCCTAAACAGACCTTACCCAGTGGTGCACTAAAAATATCTGGCCAGATAACATTTGATCTTGTCCCCTTTAACACCTCAACAAATGGCTTGAATTATTCAGCGATTACGCCGACGTCAGCGCGAGGCGTCACTGTAGAGGCTGTTGACGCGGCTGGAGCGCTTCTATCTTGCGGCGTGACGGACTCAAATGGTGAATATGAAGTCTCAGTAGCGCCCAACACAGACGTACGTATTCGCGCCAGAGCTGAGATGGTCAGTGATTCTGTTCCGAGTTGGGAAGTCAAGGTTCTCGATAATACTAGCAGTAGTGCGCTTTACGCTATTACAGGTGGTATAGCATCCTCAGGCTCAACGGATTCAACGCGCAATTTAAATGCAGTTTCGGGCTGGGGCGGGAGCGGCTATACCTCAACGCGGGCCGCTGCGCCATTTGCCATATTAGACCCAATCTATGATGCGATACAGAAAATCGTCGCTGTCGATCCCAATGTCGTCTTACCAACGGCTGACTTTAACTGGAGCACACGTAACCGCGCGGCGAATGGCAATAGGGCAAATGGTGACATTGCAACATCATCTTACGTGGGTAATGGCCAACTCTTTATTCTCGGTAATGCTAACCAAGATACCGACGAATATGATCGCCATGTCGTTACCCATGAATGGGGCCATTACTTCGAAGACCAACTTTCACGTTCCGATTCTATGGGCGGCCCCCACTTAACAGATGAAAGACTCGACCCCCGAATTGCAATGGGGGAAGGATTCGGCAATGCTATCGCAGGCATCGTCATGGATGACCCTTTTTACCGTGATAGTAGCGGTAACCAACAGAGTGCCGGTTTTGCGATTAATGTGGAAACGAATAATCCGACAGGCTGGTATGATGAAGCGACTGTCCAATCTGTTATCTACGACCTTTATGATATCAATAATGATGGCAATGATAATATAACATTAGGATTTGGACCTATTTACGAAACCTTGACGGCAACTGATTACAAGCAGCAACCGCTCTTTACGACAATATATTCATTTCTGGCAGAACTTAAATCACAGCAACCTTCAAGTGCGGCACTGATAGAGACAATGGCAGCGGCGCGTGGGATTAATTCTACATCTGCTGACGGTGTTGGCGAAACCAATAGTGGGTCGATCACTTCGTCTTTGCCAGTTTATAAACAAGTCGCCGTGAACGGAGGGGCTGTGCAAGTTTGCTCAGTCAATGACAATGGCGTGTTTAACAAGCTTGGTAACCGCGCCTTTCTAGCATTCACAGCGGCATCGGCAGGTGCACACACACTAACAATGACACGGAGTTCCGGAGCCTCGTCACGTGACCCTGATTTTATTCTTTATAAGAACGGAACGGTCATACGGCGTGCAGAGTCAGCTGCAGGGGAGAGCGATACAGCCACCTTGAACCTGACTGCGGGAGCGCATGTTATTGATGCCTATGATTTCTTTAACCTCGGGCTTGGTTCGAGCGCGTCGGGCGATTCTTGTTACAATTTTACGGTTACCCGCTAATCAGGAGACATATAATGTTGACGAAAATGACCACTACCGCCCTTATGGCAGTTCTACTTTCAGGCGCGGGGGCCTGCACGGCTAATAGTGCAGATACGTCCGCTCAGAAAACAGACGAGGTAAGTAATTATACTAAGCCTGGCGCGGCTGTTACCTATAGTCACAACTTAAAATCAGAATTAAAAGCTGGCGAGATGACGAACTTTAATCTCAACTTAAACGAATATTACGGTGAAGGGCTTTTGATTGTTAATCTCAGTACCGAAGGCGACTTAACGCTATATCCATCCTCCATGCAAAAGCGTTTTGAGATGGTAGATGAAATTAGTCACGATATGGATGTGTCCTTTACCCCGAATTCTAATGGGCGCTTTTATATTAACGTGCAGGCGGTTGCGACCAGCCCGTCCGGCCAAATGCGGCCCCTTATATTCTCTATCCCTGTGCAAGTTGGCCCTGAAGTCGCCTTAAAGCCTAACCCGCTCATGAAAACGCTTCCAAATGGTGAGAAAATTATTGAGATGCAGGCTCAAGAAGAGATTAAATAAACCAATTCCTGTGTCATGACGGGAAAGACAAAAGTCATGACACGTTTTTATTTGCATTGTTAAAACCCGCTGCCCTACCGTGATGTTAAGCGGAGTGAATTATGAAAAAAACCGAAAAAATAGAAGTGCGTCTATCCCATGAGGAGAAGACATCACTAACTAATTTGGCTGAGCAAGAAGGGCGCAGCGTTAGCAATCTCGTGCGAGGCCTCATTGAACGCTACATGGCGATCAATACGACGCGGCTACCTCACAAAACGCCTTGGCTTAAATTCGGAGCGATTGCTGTGACAGGTTTTCTCGCGGGACATCTGGCCACATATTTAATTGCGAAGTCTCACAGCGATGCGCCTATTTACGACATGAGGGTTGAAGTTGGTGGTGATGGTATTAGTTTTCCACTCTTAGCCAAAGCTGGGCAAGCCCCCGAGTTTGTAATTCCTGGGAAGAGTGGTGACATCCTGATTAGGCCTAATATCGAGAAAAACCCTCATAGTCTCGCTAGCGTAACTGTTGCTTTGTGCCGGCAATCAGGATCAAGCTGCGATTCAATTGCGTCTCCCAAGCTTCAGTTTAACCCTAATCGGCAAAGCGCAATTTCGTTTATGGGGGATAGCGGACAAGGAATTTATATCTATCTTCATAGAACTCTTGAACCTCGCAAATAACCTACTCAGCTGCCGCCTGCGTCAGTGGAATCTCAAGCCTAGACAGCATCTCTTTCGGAATAACCTGCCAGAACTTTTCGCGTTCTAACTCCCATTCAGCTAAGAGCTTTTTGGAAAAGGGGGATCCGGTTTGAGCAGCATGTTTGCGGATGAGATCTTTGCACTCTTCTTCATAATGCTCGGCGTCAAAGCGTTGCCAAACAATACTGTCGGGATTGACGCCTCTTTCAAAGGTGTCGTCCTCATCATAAATATAGGCCATGCCGCCGGTCATACCTGCGCCGAAATTATCACCTACCGGGCCTAAAATAACGGCTGTGCCGCCCGTCATATATTCACAGCCATTCGTGCCGCAGCCTTCAACCACAGTTACCGCGCCTGAATTGCGCACGGCAAACCGCTCTCCCGCGCGGCCCGCCGCCATCAATGCACCTTTGGTTGCGCCATAAAGACAGGTATTGCCGATGATCGCGCTTTCATGATGCTCAATCGGGGTGCGCCCTTGCGGGGAGACGATTATTTCTGCGCCTGATAAGCCTTTGCCGACGTAATCGTTAGCATCGCCATCAACAATTAGGCGAAGGCCCTTCATACCAAAGGCGCCAAGAGATTGTCCTGCAGACCCGCGAAGGCGCACAGTCAGCTGACCGTCAGGAAGGCCGCCTGCGCCAAAGCTCTTATAGATATGCGAACTTGTTCTTGTTCCCACGGCGCGGTGCGTGTTTTCTACCGCATAGGTCAAATAGGTTTTTTCGCCGCGTTCGAATAACTGTCCAGCATCAGCAATGATATTGATATCCAGCGTGTCGGGGACCTCTGTTCGGATTTTGCGCGTATCTTTAATTCTCGAATTATCAACACGTGCAAGAATAGGATTCAGGTCAAGGTCATCGAGATTTTCAGCTCCGCGCGAGACTTGCGCGAGTAAGTCTGTGCGTCCAATAATATCATCCAATGTTTCAAAGCCGAGCTCGGCGAGAATTTCGCGAACATCCTCAGCAATAAATGTCATCAGGTTTATAACTTTTTCAGGCGTGCCAGTGAACTTCTCACGCAAGCGCGGGTCCTGGACACAAACGCCAACAGGGCACGTATTGGAATGGCATTGCCGCACCATGATGCAGCCCATCGCCACAAGGCTTAGCGTACCGATGCCATATTCTTCTGCACCGAGCATCGCGGCGATGACAATATCGCGTCCTGTTTTCAGACCGCCATCTGTGCGTAGAGTCACTGAATTACGAAGATTATTTAGCTTCAAAACTTGATGCGCTTCAGACAGGCCCAACTCCCAAGGGATACCGGCATATTTAAGAGAGGTATTCGGCGATGCGCCTGTGCCGCCATTGTGACCGGCAATCAAAATCGTGTCAGCTTTCGCTTTGGCTACGCCCGCAGCAATAGTTCCAACGCCTGAGGAGGCGACAAGTTTTACCGCCACGCGGGCTGTGGGATTGATTTGTTTCAGGTCGTAAATTAATTGGGCCAAATCCTCGATGGAATAAATATCATGATGCGGCGGCGGCGAAATTAATGTCACGCCAGGCGTCGCATTTCTAAACTTTGCTATCATCTCAGTGACTTTAAACCCGGGCAGCTGTCCGCCTTCGCCTGGCTTTGCCCCTTGAGCGACTTTAATTTCAATTTCGCGGCATTGGTTTAGATATTCAGCATTTACGCCAAAACGCCCTGACGCGATTTGTTTGACCGCAGAGTTAGGGTTGTCTCCATTGGGCAGCGGCACATAGCGAGCGCGATCTTCGCCGCCTTCGCCTGAGACTGATTTCGCGCCGATACGGTTCATGGCAATATTTAAGGTGCCATGCGCTTCGGGCGACAGCGCGCCAAGCGACATGCCGGGCGTGCAAAAGCGGCGGCGAATTTCATTGACGGATTGAACGCGGCGCAGCGGAAGCGGCTTTCCGGTCGGGCGAATATCCAGAAGGTCTCTTATCTGAATAGGTTTTTCGCTGTTCACGACATCCGCATATTTTTTATAAAGCTCATAATCCTCTGAGCCGACAGCTTCTTGGAGCATGTGGATCATCTCGGCTTGGTAAGCATGACGCTCACCCTTGGCGCGAACGCGGTAAAGCCCGCCTACGGGTAGACGCACCACGGAAGGTTCATAAGCGCGTTCATGCGCCTCCAGCGCTTTACCTTCGAGACCTGCTAACCCAATGCCCGAAATGCGTGATGTCATACCGGGGAAGTTTTCTCCGACCAAGGCACGCGAAAGACCCAAGGCTTCGAAATTATTTCCGCCGCGATAAGACGATATAACCGAGATACCCATTTTTGAAATAATTTTTAAAAGCCCGCCTTCAATCGCTTTCTTATATTGCGCAGTGGCTTCATCAGCTGACATGTCGAGCAATCCGCGGTTGACGCGGTCCATAAGACTGTCTTGCGCCATATAGGCGTTTACAGCCGTGGCCCCAGCACCAATTAAAACCGCAAAATAATGCGTATCCAAACATTCAGCAGAGCGCACAATGATAGAGCATGACGAGCGCAGGCCGTTACTGACTAAATGTGTTTGAACGGCCCCAGTGCAGAGGATGATTGGGGCGGCGACATTATTTTCATCCGTATATTCGTCCGTGAGGATAATGTTTTCGACGCCGCGGCGCACGGCTTCTTCAGCTTCGGCTTTAACACGCTGCAAGGTGGCCTTGAGCGCCGCGCCGGAATCGCTTGAGACATCAGACACGGCAAAGGTGCAATCAATAATGTGGGACTGCTTAGGGCCGGCCAATTTCCTGAACTTCGTTAGCATGCCTGTCGTCATAACGGGGCTTTCCAAAACCAGCATTTCAGTCGTCTGGGAGCTGTCTTCAGCCAAAATATTGCGTAAGTTTTTAAACCGTGTTTTTAATCCCATAACGCGGGTTTCGCGCAAAGGGTCGATGGGCGGGTTCGTCACTTGGCTAAAGTTTTGACGGAAATAATGAGAGAGGGGGCGATATATATCCGAGAGCACAGCCAGCGGCGTATCATCGCCCATAGAGCCAACGGTTTCTTTGCCGGTTTCGGCCATAGGCCCAAGAATAAGCTCAAGGTCTTCGAGTGTTTGGCCGCAAGACATTTGCCGCCGCGCGAGGCTCTCGCCGCTCAAGAAAGGCGCAGGTTCTGTGCCAGCCAATTTCTCATCAAGCTTAACAACTTTTTTGAGCCATTTTTTATAGGGACGCTTTTCCGCAAGCTCATTTAAAATAGCTGTTGAGTTGTAAAACTTACCCTCTTCCAGGTCGACCGCAATCATACGGCCCGGCTGTAACGCGCCTTTTTGTACAATGGTTCTTTCTTCCATTGGGCACATACCGGTTTCCGACCCGACGGCTAATATGCCTTCATTTGAGATAGAATAACGCAAAGGTCTCAGGCCATTGCGGTCAAGACCGGCCATAACCCAGCGCCCGTCATAGGCGGCGAGGGCGGCTGGGCCATCCCAAGGTTCCATCACGCCATTGCAATATTCATAAAGCGCGCGCCAGCTTTCTGGCATCGAGTCGCCTCGTTTGGAATAGGCTTCAGGTATAAGCAGTGTTTTTGCCATAGGTGCCGTGCGGCCAGCACGGACAAGAAGTTCGAAAACAGAATCCAGTGCGGCGGAGTCTGAGCTGCCTTTTTGTATGACAGGCTTTACATCATGGGCGCGATCTCCAAAGGCTGCAGAGGCCATTTTAATTTCATGGCTCTTCATGTGATTGCTATTAGCCTTAAGCGTATTAATCTCGCCATTATGAGCCAACATACGGAAAGGCTGAGCGAGCCACCATTGCGGGAATGTGTTAGTTGAATAGCGCTGATGATAAATTGCGGCGCGTGAAATAAAGCGCTCATCTTTTAGATCAGGAAAGAAATTATCAATATCTTCGGCGAGAAACATGCCTTTATAAATAATGGTCTGCACAGAGAGTGAGCAGGCATAGAAGCTCGGAATTGCGGCCTCTATCGCGCGTTTCTCAATGCGGCGGCGAATGATGTAAAGCTCGCGCTCTAATTTGTTGCCCTTTCGGCCTTGCGGATCGCGGAACATAACCTGCTCAATGGCTGGGCGCGTGGCTTTGGCCTTCTCGCCAATCACGTCAATATCAATGGGAACTTGACGCCAGCCATAAATATAAAATCCTTCTTTCAGCAGTTCGGTTTCAACAATCGTCCGCGCGGCTTCTTGAGATGTAAAATCTGTACGCGGAAGGAAGAACATCCCGACGGCAATTTTCGCGGCTGTTGGTTTGTGGCCTGTATCCTCAACTTGAGCGCGGAAAAAGCCCTGCGGAATATCAAGACGAATACCCGCCCCGTCACCCGTCTTACCATCGGCATCAACAGCGCCGCGATGCCAGACATTTTTAAGCGCTTGAAGTGACATTTCGACAACGTCACGGCGCGGCGTGCCGTCAATAGACGCGACAAGACCAACGCCGCAATTGGCGTGCTCGTCTTCGGGGTTGTAGGCATTGGCCGCGATAAGAGCTTCGCGGCCTGCTTCGTATTTTTTAAGCCAGTTAGACATCTATCAAACTTTCAAAAAGGGTCAGTGTTTCTTCGCGGCTCATCCGAATGGCGTCGCCTGTAAAGTTAAAGGCAGGCGGAATATTATCCGCGAAATAATGTTTATCGATGGCTGCAATAGAGGCGGCCTCATCCAGGCTCCCAATAGAGACCACTTTGGGACCTGAACCATTTTGCAAACGCCAAAACATGGCACTGCCGCAGGTAGAGCAACTGCCGCGTTCGCCCCATTCAGAGGAGGTGAACCATTTCACGGCACCGCTAATCTCAAGAGCTTCAAAATCAACGCCGACAAATGCAGTTCCTGTGAAACGTTGGCAATCGTCACAATGACAGGCATGGGCCGCAGAGGCTTTTCCAGACGTTTTATAAGTCGTGTCGCCGCACATACAGCGGCCTGTCATTTGTATCATGGCGCTCACCTATTCTGCCGCGACTTGGATTACATTTTTAACAAATGCAGTCTTGGCGTTAATTAGAGCGATACACATTTGAATGCGGTCATTTTCATGTTCGCTATTATTAGACGCATAGCACCGCTGAATAAGCTCGTTGTCGATACTGTCGAGAAGACCTTCGTCGTGGTCAATAAAACCTCTGAGCTTATCAGCTAATTCGATTCCAGTTCCGTTGTACTTATTCAGAGTTCGACGAATTGTCTTCGACCAATGATGTTCGTGCCCACTTGCGCAGTCGAGTGCCACAGTTAATTTAGTTGCGGAGTCAATGAGGGAACTCATAATCTACTCCGCCGCGACTTTGGCGTCGGCGGCCATTTGCGCTTTTAGATATTTATGCATATGCGCGGCGGCATCGCGGCCTTCGCGGATGGCCCAAACCACAAGGCTGGCCCCACGCACAATATCTCCTGCGGCATAGACACCCGGCAGGTTAGTTTCAAAAGTGATTGGATTTACGCGCAATGTTCCCCAACGCGTTACTGTAATTTCGTCCGTCAGGTTTTTCATATTCTCCGGGCTGAATCCTAAGGCTTTAATGACGAGGTCGGCTTTGACATCAAACTCTGCGTCTTTAATGGGGTCTACGCTTTCGCGGCCCGAGGCGTCTTTTTTGCCAAGGCGCATTTTATCCGCGCGAACGGCTGAGACTTTCCCGTCATCATCAAGAATGGCTTTTGGCGCTGCGAGCCATTCAAAGGTCACGCCTTCTTCCTGAGCATTAGCTGTCTCGCGGCGAGAGCCAGGCATATTTTTATGATCGCGCCGATAGAGACAGGTGACAGATTTTGCGCCTTGTCTTACAGCTGTGCGCACGCAATCCATCGCCGTGTCGCCGCCGCCGATAACGACAACATTTTTGCCTTCAGCCGTTTCAGCAGATATTTTATCGCCGAGGCCGCGCTTATTGGAATTGATAAGATAAGGCAAAGCGGGCGTGACGCCATTCGCGCCTGCGCCGGGGCAATCCAAATCACGAGCTTTATAAACCCCTGTTGCAATCAAGACGGCTTGATGCTTTTCGCGGAGTTTATCAAAGGTAATGTCCGCGCCAACATCACAATTTAAGACAAATTCAATGCCGCCATCTTCAAGGCGCTTGGTGCGGCGCTGAACAATCTCTTTATCCAGTTTGAAGTTGGGGATGCCATATATCAATAGGCCGCCTGCGCGGTCATGGCGGTCGTAAACAGTGACTTGCCATCCAAGCTCGCGCAGCTGTTCTGCGGCGGCAAGGCCGGCAGGACCTGCGCCGATGATGCCAACAGAGAGCGGGCGCTCTTTGCGCGGTTTAATCGGGTCGACCCAGCCTTCTTTCCAAGCCGTATCGGTAAGATAACGCTCAACAGAGCCGATAGTAACAGTGCCGTGGCCCGATTGCTCAATGACGCAAGAGCCTTCACAGAGACGGTCTTGCGGGCAAATACGGCCGCATATTTCTGGCATATTATTTGTCGCCGCAGAAACATGATAAGCTTCTTCAATGCGGCCTTCGGCTGTTAGTTTGAGCCAGTCGGGGATATTATTATCCAGCGGGCAATGATTTTGGCAAAAGGGCACGCCGCATTGAGAGCAACGAGAGGCCTGTTCTTCGGCCTTTACGTCAATATAATCACCATATATTTCAAGAAAGTCGTCCTTGCGCACGATCGAGTCACGCTTTGCAGGCATATCCCGTTCGGTCTCCACAAATTGCAGCATTTTGGCAGATGGTTTCTTTGCCATAATCTTTTCCAATGATTGATATTATTTCGCCTGATTTGGCGTCTTATAGACCTCATGCTATATATATGTGAGTCCCAAAAGACAATGTGCGACAATTTGTCAAAAAAGGACAAAATGGGGAAAATAATGAATAAACAACTTTTGACCTATATATCTGTTTCTTTTGGATTTTCTTGGAGTCTCGCGGCGATTATCTGGCAGATGGGCGGCCTCACGGCAAATGGTGCAGCTTATCTGATGTTCCCATTTATGCTGGGTCCAGGTCTTGCAGGACTGTTTTGCACGTGGCGATTTAATGCCGGAGAGCGCAAACAAGCTCTCGGATTTACGGGCGGGTGGAACCTGTGGCTGTTATGGGCTTGGATTATTGCTCTCGGATTGGTCGCCCTGTCTTTAGCTATCAGCTTGCTAGGGCCAGATGTTGAGCTAAGAGCGCCTGTTGAGGGCGTTAAAGAAACCGTCGAGGCCCAAGGGCTAGATGTCGGCAACCAACTAGATATTCCGGGCATGAATTATATTCTCCTTTTTCAGGCGGCTATATTCGGCGCAGCAATAAATACGCCTCTTATGCTGTCCGAAGAGTTAGGCTGGCGTGGTTGGCTTTGGCATCATTTGCGCCCTAAGGGTTTTTGGCGGGCTGCATTTTGGATTGGCCTGCTTTGGGGTCTTTGGCATACCCCTATCATTATTCTGGGCCATAATTATCCCGGCATGCCGATTTGGGGGCCTGTTCTGTTCACGCTATTTTGCCTTCTCTACTCACCTATATTCTCCTATATCCGAGAGAAGAACGGCTCTATTTGGGGGCCTTGTGTCTTGCATGGGACAGGCAATGCCTGTGCGGGCATGGCGCTGATGATGCAAACGAATATGGATATGCCCTGGCGTGGCGTCGTGGGTATTGGCGGCTTTGCCGGAATGACAATTCTCGCTCTCTGGGTGCTCTGGTGCGTAAACCGTAAAGGTGCGTTAACTAAACAGGCCTAGACCCGTGTCATGTCATGGCTCCATCTTGCAATTCTGGCTATTATCCAAGGCCTTACTGAATTTCTTCCGATTTCCAGTTCGGCGCATCTGATTTTGACGCCGCAGCTTTTAGGCTGGGAAGCCGATCAAGGCCCTTTAATTGATGTTATGGCGCATTTTGGCTCTCTCTTCGCGGTGATGGCTTATTTTCACAAAGATGTCGCCGGGATCATTCGCGGACTTTTCGATTTGTTGGGCCGTAAGCTTAACCGCAATTCAGCACTTGCGCTCAATCTGATTATCGCAACGCCGCCAGCTATGGTTCTGGGCTTTCTTTTAAATCAGTTTGGGTATGACGTTCTCCTTCGTTCTCCGTTGTTGATTGCTTTTACGACGATTGTTTTTGGTATCCTCCTTTGGATATCAGACATCAAAGGCGGCGAAGAAAAAACGACTGAGGACCTAAGCTGGAAAGGCGCCACTATTATGGGGCTCGCCCAAGCCTTAGCGCTTATCCCTGGGACGTCACGGTCAGGCATTACAATGACCACGGCACGTTTTATGAATATGACGCGAGAGGAAAGCGCACGTTTTTCCATGCTAATGAGCCTTCCGATAATTGGAGCAGGCGGCTCTTTTGCGCTGCTCAAACTCATGACAGAGCCGAGCGGAACTGCTGGGATAACTGATGGGTTGATTGTCGCGGCGCTCTCATTCCTCACGGCCTATGCCTGTATCGCGCTGTTTATGAAGTGGGTGTCCAAAATCGGATTCTTCCCCTTCATGGTGTATCGGCTTCTTTTGGGGGCGGGGTTACTCCTATGGATATTATTAGGCGCTTAAAACCTAATGAGGATAATTTAATGCGCCAAACTGCACAGTTTACTGGACAAAAAGACAGCGCGTCTTTTACAGGCGTGCTTATGTTCTCCCGTATTTTGTTTGCCATGATGTTTTGCGTCGCCTCTGTTGCAAGCGTATCGGCTAATGTGTCTGGTCAAATACGTGAACCCCGTATCGATATTGCTGAGCTGGATAAACGCGCTAGCCAACTTATGCAGCAACTCGAAATGGTCGGCATGTCAGTCGCCGTTGTCGAGAACGGCAAGATGACATGGGCCAAAGGCTACGGCGAAACCCTGCGCGATTCGAATATGATGGTCACAACCGACACCGTTTTCCGTTGGGCGTCAGTCTCCAAAGGCGTGGCCGCTGCGACAGTTTTATCACTTGAGGAAGACGGACATTTCTCCTTGGCCGACCCTGCAAAATTACATGCGGCGTCTCTAGAGCTCCCCGCGTCTGATAAATCTATTACGATTGAAGACCTGCTCTCCCACCGCATCGGGATTGTCCGCAACGCCTATGATAACCGTATCGAAGGCGGGAAAGACGCCAAAACTGTTCGCCGCGCTTTGAAGGACCTTAAATATTTATGTGAGCCCGGCTCCTGTCATACCTATCAAAATGCGGCATATGATGCCTCCTCTGAAATCATCGAAAGCGTATCGGGTATACCTTACAAATCCGTTGTCCAAGAGCGTATCTTTGGCCCGCTGGGCATGACAACCGCTAGCACAACACTTGAAGGCCTGCAGAGGTCTCAATCATGGGCGCGCCCCCATGGACGTCACGGCACGCGAATTAACCGCGTCAAAGAAACCTATTACCGCGTCCCTGCGGCGGCGGGTGTGAACAGCTCAGTTAAAGACCTCGCTAAATGGATGACGGCGCAAATGCCGGCTGAGGAAAAAATCCCCGCCGCGCAACTGACTAAAATGCAAACCTCTTATGTGAATACACCGCGTGAACAGCGCTATATGCGCCGTAAATTTGGCGCGCTAGAAAACGCCCATTACGGTTTGGGCTGGCGAACTTATACATATGCAGGCCACAAAGTTATCGGCCACCGCGGCGGCGTCCAAGGTTACCGCGCACTTGTTCTCTTTGATCCTGAAAAACGCTCGGGCATCGCGATGATGTGGAACAGCCCGCATAGCCGCCCGATTGGGCTACAGCTCGAATTTATGGATCAGCTCTACGGCCTGCCGAAACGTGATTGGTTGAGGCTTAATAAGAAGAGCTAGTACAATTATGCCTTCGCCTGTGATAGGCTAAACCTCTAGGAGGTTGATATGAGTTATGTTCAAGGTTTTATAGTTCCGGTTCCCAAAGAAAATAAAGAGGCTTACCGAAAACTGGCGGTGGCCTCAGCTCCGATATTTCAAGAATATGGCGCGACTCGTATTGTCGAAAACTGGAGTGAAAATACCCCAGACGGTAAAGTTACGGATTTTAAAATGGCGGTTAAAGCCGAGGCTAATGAAGCGGTCGTTTTCTCCTGGATTGAATGGCCTGATAAAGCGACGTGCGATGCAGCCGCAAAGAAAATGCAAAATGACCCGCGCTGGGAAGCGATGGGCGAGATGCCTTTTGATGGCAAACGCATAATTTATGCTGGGTTTGATCCGATATTTGAAACCTCATAAAAAAACCCGCCTCTAGGGACGGGTTTTTAAATCTTAGATTCGGTATCTAGAAAGGGCATTCCCGCGAACGGGCTTCGCCTACAGACCGCCCTTGTCTTTGCTTGCAAACACTAGGGTCACGGGAATGTTAATAACCCGCCTTCTCAAGCTCAGCCTCAAACTCCGGAAGCGCCTTAAACAAGTCCGCGACCAGTCCGTAATCGGCGACTTGGAAAATCGGGGCGTCTTCGTCCTTATTGATGGCGGCGATAACTTTACTGTCTTTCATACCTGCCAAATGCTGGATCGCGCCGGAGATACCGACCGCAATATATAGCGCAGGGGCGACGGCTTTACCCGTCTGGCCGACTTGCCAATCATTGGGGACAAAGCCCGCATCAACAGCCGCGCGCGAGGCGCCCATAGCCGCGCCGAGCTTATCAGCAATACCTTCAATGAGTTTAAAGTTTTCGCCAGAGCCCATGCCGCGTCCGCCGGAGATGACAATCTTGGCAGCGGTCAATTCAGGGCGGTCAGACTTGGAAAGCTCTTCGCCGACATATTCGGATTTAAAAGGCCCGGCCGGATCGGCGAGCATTTTATCGCCCGCGCTTCCGCCTTCGCCTGCGGCGGCAAACGCCGTTGTCCGCACGGTGACGACTTTCTTGGCGTCCGTTGATTGCACGGTCGCCATCGCATTACCTGCATAAATCGGGCGCACAAATGTATCCGCAGATTCAACGCCTGTGACAGAAGAAATTTGCTGCACATCAAGCTTGGCAGCAACGCGCGGCATATAGTTTTTATGCGTGGTTGTATCAGGCGCCAGCACGGCGTCATATTCGCTCATGAGCGGGACAATGACCGCTTCCATAGCTTCGGCCAATTGACGCTCCAGCGACGCATGGTCAACACCCAGCACATGACGCACGCCGTCGATTTTCGCGGCTTGTGCCATAACGTCTTTAACGCCTTTACCAGCAATAAGCACATCGACATCACCGCCCATTTTGGCGGCAGCTGTGACGGTTTTATGCGTCGCGTCTTTAAGGTCTGAATTATCGTGTTCAGCCACAACAAGAATAGCCATTAAATCACTCCCGCTTCATTTTTAAGTTTATCAACAAGCTGCGCGGCATCTTCAACTTTGATACCGGCTTTACGCGCTTCTGGTTCTGTGACTTTCAAGGTCTTGAGGCGCGGTTTGGTGTCCACGCCGTAATCGGCGGGCGTCTTGGCATCAATCGGCTTTTTCTTAGCCTTCATGATATTGGGCAAAGACGCATAGCGCGGTTCGTTAAGGCGCAAGTCTGTTGTCACAATGGCAGGAGTCTGTAATTTTACAGTTTGCAATCCGCCATCGACTTCTTTGACTACTGTTAGGTCGCTACCCGCAAGCTCCATAGAATTTGCGGCTGAGCCAATCGGCCAATCCATCAGCGCGGCGAGCATCCCGCCCGTTGCACCGTAATCATTATCAATCGCTTGCTTGCCGAGAATAACCAGCTCAGGACTTTCCTCGTCGCAAATTGCTTTGAGAATTTTCGCGATGGCCAAAGGTTCAAGATCTTCATCTGTTGTGACGTGAATGCCGCGATCCATACCCATGGCCAATCCTGTGCGGATTGTTTCTTGCGCTTTGGCTGGGCCGATAGAGACGACAACGGCTTCGCTCGCCGCGCCGCTTTCTTTCATCTTCACGGCCTGCTCGACGGAAATCTCGTCAAATGGGTTCATGGACATCTTAACATTGGCCAGATCAACGCCGGAATTATCCGATTTAACGCGGGCCTTTACATTGTAATCAAGCACGCGCTTGACGGGAACAAGAACTTTCATAGGGGTCTCCAAATTTGGGGAGGGAATATATCTATATACGTGCCAAGCATATGAGACAGATCAACGCAAAAAACAAGGCGGCAGAGTGAGAATTATATGCACTTTGTTGCATATGGTAAAGCTGAGATGACTCCCGCGCAGGCGTAAGCCCCGCGCCAAATGAGATTTAGCGCGTTATTTAGATCAGGGATGCACATTTGCAGAGCTAGTCCGGGGACAGTGGTGCGCCGCATATCACGAGAATCTGCACCGCGGCGGTGTCGGCAATCAGGCTGAGAAAGCGCGGACAAAACCGAACATTTACCTTTACGGGCAGAATATGGGAGAGGCGCTTGGCATAGCGTATAGCACGCCGCTCGCTCATCCCGCGAATGAAATATTGGCGGATGAAATGAACCGAATAGCGGCTGATGGGCACAATGCCTCGCGCCTGCCGTGCGCCCAAGCGGCGAGAATGACGCGCCTCTTTGAGTTCGCATGTCTTTACAGCAGGTTTTGCGGCGACGGGTTTTAAACTCACAGCTTTCGCGGCAGCGGCTTTTCGGCGCTGCGCAAATTGATAAGGCGTATAAATATCGCGTAATTGCGTCGAACCTAAAAGCCTCTGCGCCAAAGAGGTATGGCGCGGCTTTAAGCTGAGCGCGCAAAGCTGCGCGATCCAAAGCCAAATCCGAAGCGCCAAATCAG
>ENA-ORXR01000205-ORXR01000205.1-marine-metagenome-genome-assembly--contig:-NODE-205-length-91677-cov-17.314803_pt1 | contig 91677 bp, 75 predicted proteins | sample MGYA00237866_ERZ511479 | MGnify/ENA metagenome assembly ERZ511479
TAAACTAGAAACGGTTTGCTTCGCAGATCTAAAAAAGCATTTGTCCTATAATTTGCCGTTATGTCAAATGTCCGCTGTCAAACACTCGATTGTTTATATAAATCAAATTGTTATTACAATTTATTTATAACTCAATTTCCAGCCGCTTGCCAGCCGCACATAAAAGCTACGTTTTAGTACTCGTTGAAATTTTGAGGTATTTGGATAATTGTACTACATATTTTTTTCTACGCGATTCTCATGGCATGCCATAAGAGCTAAAATTTTAAAAAAATAAAATTCTTAGCACTTATTATATTCTTATGTCCTATTTAAGTTTTTTATGTAGAACTGCTAATATTATGTAAAATAGAAATTAATATTCTGATTTTCTATAAGATTCTATTTTGTCTAGAGCAAATTTATTAATTGCTAAACGCCAATCAAAAATATCTTCTTGTTTTGCTATAAAACTTTCATCACTTTGACGTTCTTTTAAAAGTGTTTCAAATTTGTCAATTAATTCGTCTTTACATTCTAAAAGATGTGTTTCATTGGGACCTAAAGCATCTAGATTATTACGTAAATATTCTTCTTCATCTTGTGAAATTTTAATAGGCAGTTTTTTTGATAATAGCCTTGATTCAAATTCGGACATCATATTTAAAATTTCCTCGCTTATATGCTTTTTTTTGTTCTCTTTTTCATTTAAATTTATATTTGAATTACAATATAAGTTTTTGCTAGCTTTCCTTAAAACTTGTTAATTTTTTCTATCGATAGCCATCTTTTAATGTTATATTATTATTATTAAAGTCTATATCTTTTGTCTTGAAACAAAAGAAACAAAAATTCAAGACTGCATATAATTTTGGAAACAATTACGGCTCTTTACGCTACATTTTAAGAAACTTCTGAACTTCTTAAGATTGCTTTGAAGTCCTATTAAAAGTTATAAGTTTTAATAAAATGTATTACTAGCTCCTTAAAATCTTACGCTTCATTCACCTATTGTTTTACCAAAATGATATGAGGTCGGTTTGCCAACGCATCATCTGGGTAAAACTCACCTTGTGTTAAACTAAGTTTTTAGGTAATTCATTATATCTTGTTTTGTTTTAAAAAAATCTTTTACTTTATTATTCTCATTCAAATTATGTCCTAGAATATTATGCGCCTCTCGCCTATTGTTTTATCAAAATTTTATGAGGTCTCAAATACAATTTATATCTTTATAAATTTTCACCATTATACATTGACCTATTGTCTGTATCTGTAATTTTATTTCTCATTATCATAGTTCCTGAAGTTATTATCTTAATACCGCAGAAACCAATTTTATTTCGTGCATCATCTACTGGGAAATTTGATATTAGTAAACCATAATCATACTTTTTTTTGTTAAAGAATACATTGCCAAAATTGTCTTTTAAACTACAATTCCAATTTTTAAAAACCCTGTTACTAGACTGATTATAACTTGAGGAAATACGAACTGTAACACCAGATTGTCTAAACTTTACACCTTTAGAATTTGCATTAAAAAATGAATCATCAAAAAAGTCCAATAATCTGTAGTATGCATCATCACTTATAAAGTTTAGTTTTTTCCTAGCATCTTCGGACAGTAATGAAGCGTAACTAATTTCCTTTATAGAGGTAATTGGTAAATATGTACCAGCTCTTTGAGTCTTTACAATTTTAGTTTGTGTAGTTATACTTCTAGCATTAGCAGAAGCTAATCGATTTTTCCATTCAGGATCGCCATAAATTTCCCAATCCTGTTCAAATTCTGAATAACATTCTAGTAAATCACGACTCGCCAGTAATTTAAATGACCTATTATTATGATAACCACAAAATCTACCAGTAATACCTTGTGCACCATTTGCAAGCTGTTTGTCTCGTGGTTCTATCCCAAAACGAACTTTTTCTTTAAGGTTTATTCCCAAGTCTTTACCAGCTGTCAATGCTTGAACAACAATAAGAATAACTCTTTTACCACGTCGCAACACTAAATTGGAAACTTCTTTCATACCCAAATAGATATTGAAATCACATTCGTTGTTAGAGCCTATACATATTACACTACAGTTGTTTTTATGCTTTTTCTTTAAGAGCTTACTTAATTCTAATGCTCTTAATAGGTTCGATTCCCTAATAATGCCTAAGCCGTCTGAAAAGAACAAAAGGTGATTCACATATTCTGAGACTTTTGGATGAATAGAATAAATTTTTTCTTCTTTTTTGCCTTGAGACTGCAATGGACGAAAAGACTTAGGAATATCTTCAATTTTATCATCAAGTAGCATTTGAGTAATACCGTAATATTTTGGTGATTTAACTCCTTCCGTTACGTCAACTGTGGTTTTACCTTCAAAATGAGCATCTAATATATCATAAGGTGTTGCACTTACTGATAGTAATTTAATTGTTGATATTCGCTCACGTAAATTGGTATAGAAAGCTTGATAAAAGCTGCTATCAATACCACAACCATACTGGTCTTCATCTCTAATTATAAGCTGTGCATTATAGTCGTTAACCAATTTATATGGATTGGGAAGATTGAAAAAATCACTAATTTTAACAACCTTAATATTTGACGGTTTTGAAATACCTTCAACACAGTCATAAAAATCTTTCTGAAGATTTTTGCAGTTTTGATCAAAAAGATCCGTGTCGCGCATACTTGTTACGAAGATTACCGACTCAAAGTCATTAATCAGATTTAATTCTGGTAGTACAAAATTGCATAAAAAGTACATCGTACCAGATTTACCACTTTGCATAGGTGAAACAAAAGCGAGGTTTAGATGTCCTTCTTTTATGGAATGTCCAATACGTAAAGCGTTTATGACCTGATTAATATATATACCTGATAATCCTGAATTATGAATTGTGTAGGCTATATTTTTGTAGAGCGAATCTGGTGCGTTTAATTCCTTTAAGAGAGTTTTCACTTCGTAGTTCCAATGGTTTTGATAATCTGTCATAATATTTGTTTTTAAGTTGATACAAATATCAGTATGATTACAATTGAAAAGAGAATCTCTGCAACCTTGCAGTAGTTTAATAATTTGATTTAAAGGTATTTAATCAATTTTACATCTTCGGCTATTGGTATTTTTTTTGCACCACCTTTAGGACCATCGATATAATAATTAATAGCGTTATTTTCTGACATAATATCACGGAATGCCTTTCTAATACGTGAAACATTTTGACTCAAAGACGTATCTGTGTTGTCAATTAAAGTATCTATTGCTGCTTCACATTCTTCCTTAGAACTTTTGTTTGAAATACGTCCGTAGATTGATAAAAGTTCTCTTTTATACTCATAAAGTTCTTTAAAAGGAATACCACTAGGTTTTGATAAATAAAATAAATATACGCAACGTGCAAGTGGATATAGTTTCACTTCTTTATTCCCAAAATCTTTTAAATATATTTTCAAAGATTTTGAAATGTGAACTTCACTTAAAGCGAGGTTTATTTCTAATAAATTTTTGCTATTGACATTTTCTCGAATTCGAGAAACTAACTCAGGACGATCGTGGTTTAATTTATTAAAAAGATACAATAATGAGTTGACCATTACATCGTCAGAAGATGCAGCAACTATTTTATCCAATTGACTTTTAATATTACCTTCATAAGTTGCAGTTTCTTCCTCATTAATGTTTCCTAAAGAATACATTATGATTGATACTTCTGGTATCTCTAATCGATCAAAATACCATTCAAAAAAAACATCAAATGACTCCCAATTTGATTCTCTTACACTGGCGTACGTAAATTTAGTATTTGGTCTAGTAATTCCCTTTGCATTAAAAACACTTCTAAGTAAAGCCGGCTTTTCAAAATAAGGCAAATAAAGGCTTTCAAGAATGATAGTAGTTAGCTCTTCACTAGAATATATTGCCAGCAAGGTGGATATAGTATCATCAATTGCTTTATTATCAAATGAATATAAGTTTGGATTGTTAAATTTTAAAAAATCTAGATTTAAATCATTAGAAACGATCTGCTTCAATCTTGGTAAAAACAGAAATTTAAACCCCTTACTTGAAAACTGCTCTGTTATTTTTTCATAATTATAATTTATATAGTTTATTAATTCTGGATTAGTGTTGTCATCAACGAAGAAGACTAAATCATTCTTAAAGAACAATGTTTCTTTTGCAATTAAATAACGATCAAAATTATTTTTAATATTTATAAATGGTTTGCCTTTTGTACGGAAAACATTCATATCGTAGCCTTGTACATTTGGTAAAGCACTTATCAATTCTTGAAAGAAAGTATCTTTGTTAGTTATGTAGAAACTATGAAAAGGTGAGTAATTTAAATATGAAGCAATTGAAATTAAATCTGTAGCATTTCTTACAGGAAAAACATCATTACTTTTTGCTAACTGTTTAATGATTTTTAGTGGATCAGTATTTTCGTCTACATTTTTAAATATTGTAATATGGTAAAAATGAATTGTTAAATTACAACTTTTTAGATGCTCTATAAATTCTGGGATATTCTCTTTGTGAAGATCATTTCTTTTGGAAGTAGTAATGGTTTTCTTATCTATTTCTTTCCTACTCAATAAGACTATATGTAAAAACGTAATGTACTTATTCGTAAAATTATTTGAAAAACCCTTATTGATAAACAAATAGGTTATTGTGGCTTCGATTACAATAAAAGGCAATAATAGTATTCCAAAAAGAATTGCTAAAAACTTGTGAAAGTAAGTTTTAAATGAATAGCTGACCGTTTCTCGAATTGTATTATCATAAATTTGCTCATCTTCAGTAATTATATGATTATTTAATGTGTTACCGATATAGTCATTCTGAAATACTTCAATATAGGGAAGAAAAATTGCCCTTTTTCGTTCTGATATCATTCTTCGATTATTTTAATATCTATTTGCCAATATTATTCAATAATGACTATGTTATTATGTAAGGATTTATTTTTAGAATATAATTCAGCAATATTGTCTCTAAAACCTAATGTAAAAATATAAACATTTTTTAAACAACAATTTAATTAATAATCCCATTCCACACACATTCCACTACGCTCCTACCGTCGCTTCGTAAAAAGAGTGTTCCATTAACTGAGTAAAGAAACATTAGAGAAGAAAAAAATAAAGAAAAATATCATTTAAGATGCGCTTTTAACCAAAGCCCATCTTTACATAACGCAAGTACATTATAGTTCAAAAAAGAATTATAATCAGACGTTATATAAAATGTCTTTTTAACATTAAAAACTTCAGTTTTATTGTATTGTGAAGAAAAAAATTTAGCTATAAATTATTTTCATAGTCCATACTTTGATTAAGTACACGAACAATCAAAATATCAATATCTGTAGCTAAATAAAAAATAGTATGAGATTTATAAGAAAACCTTTTTAAATACAATACAAATTCTGAGGCATCGCGTCCAAGACTGCTATTATCTGATAAAACTTGAAAGATATCGTGTATTCCAAATAAATATTCTTGCGCCTGTTTTAATCCAAACCTTTCAATTCCATATTCGTACATTTTTGTAAGATCACTTTCGGCCTTTCCAGATACTTTATAAACGCCCATCTGCTCTCATACGTTCTTCAACTGCTTTCATAATATCTGGAACAGATTTATTACTTATGCCACTATCCATACCTTCTGTTATGGCTTCTTTCAGTGCGGAAAATTTAGCATGTTTTGCCTGATCCCGTCTTACTAAATCACGAAGGTATTCACTATCATTAGTAAATTCACCAATTGTAATTCGTGATTTTATCCATTTATCTTGTTTTTTAGTAAATGTTATTGTTTTTCTAATTGTTGACATATTTTATTGTTTAAATAATCATACTATTGATGTAATTTAATCTATTCGATTGAATATTACAAAAAAATAGAGTCTAATTTCATGTATTTAGTAACTATTCCCATTCCATACACATTCCCACTTCACTCCTATCGTCGCTTCGGGCAAAGCGTATTCCATTACATTTTTAAAGAAACATTTAGAAAGAAAAAAATTAAAGAAGATTAGTACTGGTAAAAGCTTTTTACCCAAGCAAAGTTAAATAACGCGGAACATTATAGAACATTTTATAACAATTAGCTTAATAGCGCTTTTGGGCGATATTTTACATAATTAATGTATAATACCTTTAGGTTTATATCTAGTGATTATGTACAAGTAAATTGTGGCTTTGTAGATGTATTTATTAATTTTCCAAATACTATAAAATCTAATTTATAAAAGTTTTTTTTATTCAAAATGCTTTCTAGTATATTAAAATATAATTATTTTTACTCCAAATAATGAAAAACGCTAAGAATTTAATCACTTTGTTTTTTGTTGCTTTGTTTTTATTATTCAAAGTAGCAGGATTACATGCGCTTTCTCATCATTCAGAGGATTTTGATAGTAAACACTGTGATGCTTGTCATGTTTCATATACGATTAATTTTATTCCTCTTTTGCCAACTGAAATTCCAGAGATTAATTTACGTGAAGATTTTTTTACTGATAAAAAACAAATTAAACTTACATCACACGTTGTATTAAGCAACAAATATTTATCGGGTTATCTCTTAACACGCCCACCTCCAAAATTTTTGTAGCCCATTTTTTATAATGCCTATTTCTCTTAAGAAATGGACAACAATACTATAGTTTTATATCATATTATAGTACCTATTTTACGTATTTTATTTTGGTACAAAACAATATAAGCTATGGGCTTTACCCACTATACTGGGTTCACATCTTTTTTTTTAAATAGCTTAAAACACCAAACCTATATCCAAATGGGTATGCTAGTTGGGGCTTTTATGTAAAATCAATTCAATTTTAATTTATTAAACACTATGTTGAAGGCAACAAATATAAGTAAGTCTTATAATGGAAAACTAGCTTTAAAAGACGTTTCCTTTAAAATTTTAAAGGGCGAAATATTTTGCTTACTAGGCCAAAATGGAGCAGGGAAAACAACTACAATCAATATCTTTTTAGGCTTTATAAAAAAAGATAGCGGTCAAGCTTTTATAGGTAACAAAGAGGTTGGCGTAGATGATGTTAATCAACTCACGGCATACATTCCTGAAACAGTACAACTTTATGGGCACCTTAGCGGTGTTGAAAATCTAGATTTTTTTAGTCGTTTAGCAGGATTCAAGTATAGTACTTCAGAACTAGAAGCTTTCTTAGAAAAAACTGGATTACAGACAGATGCGCAACATAAACGTTTATCATTTTATTCTAAAGGCATGCGGCAAAAGGTTGGTATATCTATAGCCTTGGCAAAAAATGCCGAAGTTATTTTTATGGATGAACCTACATCCGGACTAGACCCAAAAGCGACTTCAGAATTCACAAAAATCTGTAAGGAATTAGCAGCTATGGGTAAAATAATTTTTATGGCTACCCATGATATTTTTAATGCCATAGAAGTTGGAACAACCATAGGCATTATGAAAGAAGGCGTTTTAGCTGAGAAATTAAATGCTAACGAGATAGATGCCGGCCAATTAAATCAACTTTATTTAGAAACTATTTAAAACAATCTTCCATAATAAGAATAAACTATGGAAGCTGAATATTACAAATAAAACAAAAACATGAAATATATAATTACAACACTACTACTATTAATTACGGTTAACCTCTCTTACGCGCAGATTACGGTTAAAGGTCAAATTGTTGATGCGAACAAGCAACCTGTTATAGGCGCCACAATTTCGTATACGAATGAAAATAACGGAACTAAAAATGGGACACTTGCAGGTGATAATGGAACATTTGGTTTTCAGCTTGATGAAACGGGATCCTATAAAATAACTATCAGCTATATAGGAATGAAATCCTTACAGCTTCAAAAGTCTTTTAATCAAAATCAAGTTTATGATTTAGGAACATTGACACTACAGGAAGGTTTAGAGCAACTACAATCTGTTGAAATTACAGGAAGAGTAAGAACAGATTACAATAGTGATTATTCTTTTTCTGCAACTAAAGTAGCTATAAAAAACAAAGAATTACCACAGGCAATAACATCGGTAACGAAAGAGTTGATATCAGATCGTATAGCTTTTCAATTACCAGATGCTGTAAAGACAGTAAGCAATGTTACATCTACTGGTTTATATAATCACTATAATATTCGTGGTATTACTCAAGGAGATGATGGACAAATACTTAATGGTATGCGTACGCGTCAGTACTATTTTTTACAGCCAATTACGTCTCATCTTGAACGTGTAGAAGTTATTAAAGGTCCATCTTCAGTTACTTTTTCTAGTGCAGATCCTGGTGGAACTGTAAATATGGTAACTAAAAAACCTTTGGCTGAAAAGCGAAATGAGGTTTCTGCAACTACAGGCAGTTTTGGTACTCTAAGAGCTACTGTAGATTTCACTGGTCCTTTAAATGAGTCAAAAACGCTATTGTATCGTTTTAATGGTGCAATTCAAGAGGCAGATTCCTTTAGAGATGTGGTAAATAACAACGCTGTTTTATTGAGTCCATCTTTAAGTTATATCCCAGACGAAAATACATCGCTAAACGTAGAAATGATTTACAATAATGCTGTTGGTAATTTAGATAGAGGTCAACCCATATTTGGATCTATTAATGGTGAATTTGATTTAGATAGCACTCCAATTACAAGAAATGTTGGTGCTTCTAACGACCATTACAAAACCAAAGAGTTTATTTTCATGACTAATTTTAGTAAAAAGTTTGCTGAAGATTTTAGTTTTAATGCTCAATACATGAAACAAACTTGGGATGAAGATTTAGCAGAACATCGCGTTGGTGGTTCTATAGTCGATATTGATGGTAACGTGGTTACTACATTGGCAAGGTTACGCTACGATGAAAGACAACAATTCTGGGAAACAGATAATTTTAGCACCTATTTTACCTATGATATAAAGAGCGATAAGATCACTAATAAAATATTAGTAGGATATGATGCAACACGTTGGGAACGAAAAATAGGAGCTGGTTTTTTACGTGCAAGACGCTATTTAACCATTGATGGTAATCAGTCTAATTTTGATCCTGCTAATGCTGCTAATTTTCAACAAATCGTTGTTAATGGTATTACGATACCAAAACCTGCTGCTGCATTTTTTGATTTAGAAAATCCTTTTAATGGTGCCAGAGATGTCAGTGATTACGGTCTTTCTGAATTAAGAATTCCTGCAAACTTATCAACCTCAAATGGTTTCTATATTCAAAATCAATTTAAGATTGGGAAATTTTCAGCTTTAATAAATTTAAGGTATGAGTCGTTTAAAGATATTTTTAATTACGAAGGTGATGAAGAAGAGTTTAAAACCAGTGCATTTGTACCTAGATTAGGTATAACTTATGAAGTTACTGATGAAATTAGTGCTTACGCTACTTATTTAGAAGGTTTTCAGCCACATACGAATACGGTTTCATTATCACCAACAGCTGAAGGTTTCTTTTGGTCTGCTTCACCGAGTAGATTTGATCCTCTAGAAAGTACTTTATTAGAATTTGGTGCGAAAGGAGAATTCTTAAATGGGAAAATATTTGCTAACCTTGCTATTTATGATATTACGCAAAAAAACATCCTACTTGGTGATACTTATGATTTAGATAATCTAACAACAAGAGGTGAGCAACGTAGTAGAGGTTTTGAGATGGATATTTCTGGCTTCATATCATCTAATTTTCAATTAACAGCATCTTACGGTTATGCAGATGCTGAAATTGTAGAGGATGCTATAGAGGAATTTATTGGAGAACCAATTGGTGGTGCTCCAAAGCAGAATGCAAGTTTTTGGGGACGTTATGATTTTAAAAATCAAACCTTAAAAGGTATTGGAGTTGGTTTTGGTGCGCAATATGTAGATGAAAGGTTTACTTGGTATAATCCTACTTATTCTACTGATCGCGTATTATTACCAGAATATACAGTTTTTGAGTCGGCAGTTTATTATAAACCCTCAAACTCAAATATTCAATTAACCCTTAAGGTCAATAATTTATTCAATAAATCGTATTGGTTAGGTGGTCTTAACCCTTCTAGATTAGGGCCTGGTGCACCAAGAAATGTTTTATTGAATGCCACCTATAAATTCTAGGTATGAGAAAAAATGTAATCTTTCTATTAGCACGACAACTATGTAAAGATGCTTTTAGGTCAAAAGTGATGTTAATCGCATCGCTTTTGATCTTGTTTTTATTGCTTTTTTCAGCGTATTCTGGTTGGGAAAATTATCACGACCAAAACCTTACAAGAGGTCTAGTACAAGATGAAGTACAAGATAGTTGGGAAAGTAATCCAGATAAGCATCCACATAGAATGGCACATTATGGTTCATTTGCTTTAAGAAAGAAACATGTGCTAAGTGTTTTTGATTTAGGAATGGAAAATTTTGTGGGTAATGCGGTATTTTTAGAAGCGCATAAGCAAAATACTGTTAACTTTTCTGAAGCTAGTATGTCTACAGGTTTGTTACGATTTGGTGAGGTAAGTTTTGCAATGTTATTAAAAGTGATTTTACCACTTTTAATTTTCTATTTAGGATTTGCAACCATAGCTTATGAAAGAGAAAATGGAACATTAAAGCTCTTAATTGGTCAAGGTATTACTAGAAAGGAAATTGTATTTGGTAAATGGCTTGGACTTTGGAGTTTGTCGATAATCTTTTTATTTACAATCTTTTTAGTCGTATTGGTTTTTGTTTTTATGGGATCACATCACGCCTTACAATCTGAAAGTTTGCTTAGATATACCATACTATTAGTGTCTTACTTATTGTTTTTTGGTATTCTAAGTGCTATTACCATCATAGTTTCTGCTTTTAGCAATACAGCTAAAGGTGCTTTGGTAAAACTTTTAGGTATCTGGTTATTATTTGTGATTATAATGCCAAAATCTTTACAAGCAATTGGCTATTACTTGTACCCTACTCCTTCTAAAATAGAAATGGAGACTGCTGTGGAACATGACTTAACAGAATTAGGTGATAGTCACAATCCTGATGATCCACATTTTAAAGCACTAAAGGATTCTGTTCTGGCAGCCAATAATGTAAAAACAGTAAATGACCTTCCTTTTAATTATGGTGCTTTTATTATGGCAAAAGGTGAAGAATTGAGTACAAAGATTTACTTAAAACATCAAGAGCGTTTGTACGATGTTTATAATAAGCAGAATAATGTCGAGCGCTACTCTGCATTAGTAAATCCTTATTCAGCTATCAAAAATTTATCTATGGCTTTTTCAGGAACAGATTTTCAATCCTTTTTACATTTTAAGGATAAAGCGGAAGTTTATCGCTTTAAACTTGCACAAGATATGAATCAGTTACAAATGGATTATATCCCTAATAAAGGTAAAGAAGGACCCAACAAGATTTCTAATACTTTTTGGAAAGAATTTCCGCCATTTGAGTATGATTTTATGAGTGTTACCAAAGTAATGAAGAATGAATTGATTTCTATTCTATCTTTAATTTTATGGTGTGTTTTAGCAATTTTTGGTCTGTCAAGATTATCCACTAATTTAAAAGCAATTTAAATGTACAGTTTATTATTTAAGTCGTTTATTAGAACAAAAATATTTCTAGTTAGTCTAGTTTTACTAATGAGTATTGGTATCATAAGTATTTTGATTGGCAAACAATATTTGGTTAAACAGGAAAATACCATAGTTGCTGCGCAAGAATTTCAAGACGAAAGTATAAAACGAAATTTAGAATATCATAATGATGATTTAGGCTTACTTTTATATTACCTGCGCTTTACATTAATTAAGAAACCTTCAAATATTAGTGCGATTTCAATTGGTCAGAGTGATGTTAACCCATTATTGCAAACAGTTACTATTCGTGGACTAGAAGGACAAAAGTACGATACTGATTTTGAAAATCCATCGTTGTTAATGTCTGGTAATTTAGATTTAGGTTTCGTTATCATTTATCTGTTTCCTTTAATATTGATTGCCATGACTTTCAATTTATATTCTGAAGAAAAAGAGTTGGGTACTTGGCGAATACTAGCCGCACAAACATCTGCAAAAGCTAAATTTTTGTTCAAAAAATTAGTCGTTAGAATAGGTTTTGTTTTTGCTGTTTTATTTTTTTTAATGTTTATAGCTAGTGCTATTCTTGAAATACCATATAGCTCAAGTTTTTGGGCTATTTTTATGCAGAGCGCGCTGTATGTATTGTTTTGGAGTGCGCTTTGTTTTTTCATAGTTTCATTATTAAAAAATTCTAGTTTTAATGCATTAGCATTGATTTCTGTTTGGGTAGTACTTACCATTTTGATACCTGCTATAGTAAACAATTATGTAATTAATACCTATCAGGTACCTGAAGCCTTAGATGTTATGGTAGAACAACGCGATGGATATCATGAAAAATGGGATTTAGAAAAAGATGCTACAATGACAGGTTTTTATGAAGCTTATCCACAGTACAAGAATTACGAAGTTCCTGAAGATAAATTTAGTTGGATTTGGTATTATGGTATGCAACACAATGGAGATTTAGCTGCGAAAGAAACCAGTAAAGAAATGAAGGAAAAGATTATGATGCGAAATACTGTGAGTCAAAACATTGCGCTTTTTGTACCAACAATGCATGCTCAGTTGAGTTTCAATAATTTAGTAGAAACCGATATGGCTAGTCATTTAGATTTTTTAGACGCTTTAACAGAATTTCATAAAAATTTACGTTTAGGTTTTTACAATAAAATTTTTGATGAAAATCTTGCAGATTCTATTGATTGGACAAAGCATAAAGCCAAATTTTATAAAACTAAAAATAATTTTAGTTGGTTAAATTTGATACTTCCAACTCTACTTATCACTTTAATAATAACATTTTTTTGTGGATTAAATCTTAGAAAATTATGAATATTAAAAAAGCGCTATTTACTATTTATAGCTCTTATTATAACTATTTACAGATTAAAATTCAAAACTTAGTTTTATTCCAAACACATTCGACTACGCTCCTATCGTCGATTCGTGAAAAGCGTGTTCCATAAACATTGTAGAGAAAATTTTTAGAAGAAAAAAACAAGAAAACGTAGTAGTTTGAACTTCGCTCTTACCCAAGCAAAGTGACATAATGCGGTACATTATAGTCCATTTTATAACAATTAGCCAATAGCACATTTTCGTGCTATTTTACATAGTTGCAGATATAATGGCTTCCAGACTTATATCGATAGCAATTATGTAACAGCTAATTATGGCTTCGTTAGAATAATTTAGATGTATAGCTATCATGTTATATGATGTAAAAATATCCCAGAAAGTATTGACTCCATTAGAAACCGTATTACTTGGGTAAGTAAACTTAAAAAAAATAGATAATTAAATAGATTTTAAACATTTTTCATAATGTTTTCTATTTAAGCAAATTTTATAAGATACAAGCTAAAATATATTTTAAAATTTTTGAAAATAGATACGGCTTGTTTTACTTATTTCAAATTACTATACTACTTTCATTTTTTATATTCTGCGAGTGAACTAATAAGTTTTGGAAGGTATTGCTTAAAAGTTTTGTACTCTTTTCTATTATTTTCGTAATTTTCCGATAAATGTTGTTCTATAAAAGGTATGTATTTAAACCCATTATTTATATATTTTTCTCGTAAATTTTTCGTATTAGTTTCCATACCAACTATAGTATTTAAAATTCTTATTTCTATAGATCTTACAATATGCTCATCTAATGCAACATCCCAATCTGCGTAACTAATTTCTTCCATCTCTTTTGCTACTGCATTTTGCAAATGTTTAGTTCTATTTACCATTTGGGTAGTTATATCGACAAAGGAATGTCCATATTCGTGGAGGCTAAGAATATATAAATTATCTTTATTTGAAAAACCATATTTATTATTTACGTTATCAAAATCCTCTTGGGCACCAACAATTTGATACAAGTCAAAAGAATTCATATTATTTTTGATTTTTGTGCCAAAGGCCATTGGAAATAACGTTAGAGATGGAATAAAATAATAATTAGAAAACTCTTTTCCATAATAATTTTCCATATTTAAAAGTACTTTTTTATCTGGTATTAAACTTAAAATTTCAGTCTTAGAAGATGTATAACTTTTGCTGTGTTTTTTTAAAAAACCAGAAACGTTTGATTCTATATAAAATAAGTTTAGTTGTTTTACATAATCATCCAAATATGCTTTAGCATTAACATTTTCTTTTAATGGTAATTGAGAATAAATATCTTCAAAGCTGTTCGTTATTTTAGCATTGGGAAAGCTACTAAGTCTAGACGCTATCGCTAATGGACCGCTAAAACTTAATTCACTATTAGCAATTTCCTGAGTCATTTTTACTGCCTTATGTTTGCTGTATTTTTTAAAGAATAGAGAAATATCCTCTTTAACAGGGTTGGTAAAGTTGGCATAAGGCCAACCATTTTCATTTTCTACCCAAAGGTTTTGTAATATATTAATTGTTTCTATCTGATTTTTAAAAACAACATTGATGCTCTTGTCATTATTTTTAAACGGTTTACTTGTAGCACACGAAACGAGTGTTATTAACATAAAAATTAAAGAACAATAAGTTATATAAGCGTAATAAATGAATGTTTTTTTGAAAATAAATTTTAATGCTTTCATAAAAATATAAATATATAATGTGTAAATTTAGTCAGTTTATTTTTAGTAGTATTACTTTTATAGAGGATTAGTATTCAGTAAATGTATTGAATTATAGACCTATTTAAGAGCCAAAATCTTTTAGAGTGCTCTGATCGATTTCTACTATAGTTGTACTTGATATTTTAATTTCTCAATTAGATAAACTTGGCGTTAAGCTAACGTCATTACTTACAAAGAAATTATTATTAGAATCTTGTAATTCTTTAGATGGAATTACATAAAAACTTTTGGTTGTTTTTCTATAATTAAAACCAAAGCGACAAACAAGTTATCGTTTAGTTCTCCTAAATCTTGCTTTAAAATTTTAATACTTTGTAGTATGGTTTCTAAATCTAGTGGCTGTAAGTGTATTTGTTTATTCCCAATTAAAAAGTCAACTCCTTCTCTCCCACTTTCATTATTTTTAACTTCAATTTGAGCGCTTTAAAGCTCTAATTTCTTAAAGTTGATACATTTTTAATGTTTTTTTATCTTTTTTTCTTGATACGCCACAAAATTGAAAGATTGAGAATCTTTTAATTTTTAAGCGAGTTGGAGCGCTGGCGAAACAAAAAAACCTGATTTTTTAATTAGTAATTATAAGCTAAAATTAACCTTTGTCATTTTCTCTATATCCTTTTTTATTGGATAAAAAAAGAAACAAAAAAATAATGACTGCATAAACTTTTGGCAACAATCACGGCTCTTTACGCTATATTTTAGACTATTTGGCGTTAGGAAAATGTACCAAAAGTAAATTTTTAGATAAATACGATTTGAAACGAACATTTAGTAAAATGTTGTATTCAATTACAATAATCCAGAGGATAATTGTATTCCTATAGTCTAAAACATGGTCGCTCCACTCACCTATTGTTTTTCCAAAATTTTATGAGGTCAAACAAAACCCGACTAGCATTTCGAACAATTAATATAATTTTTCAATTTTTAAAAACTTCTTTATCAATATTTTTAAAAAAAAGAATTAGTATACATGGATATTTATATAAAGAAAATGATAATATAATATCACATTTAATAAAAAAGAAAATTAAATTGCAATTGATAATTATTCAATAATATGAATAAAAATTTAATAAAAAATCAATTTAAACTCTAACACAATGAAGAAATCAAGCTTATTATTAATTTTATTGAGCATAAGTATGTTTGCCCAACGTTCTAAAACACCATGGGATAACAACAGGAGTAATGAGAAACAACATTCACTAGATGTTTTAACAACATTTAGCAAACAAGTAAATATTACCGATTTCAATAATCAAAACAGCTTTATTATTAGAAATGAATCGAATAAAACAAACACCTCCAAAAATTCACAAAATTCCAGTACTCTAATTAATGGAATTAATATAGCATGGGTAAATTTTGGCAGAGATATAGGCATGGATACCTCAGGGAATGAATATCACCCTACTCTAAATAAATTCGGAGAGATTATGGATTATACTGTTAAGTATGGTGGAAACGTAATAAGATGGTGGTATCATACTAATGGATCGACAAATCCTGTATTTCAAAATCAAAAAGTTATTCGAAATCCAGAGTTTTTTCATACCGATGTTAAAAGTATTTTAGATTTAGCACATAGTAAAGGGCTTAAAGTTCAGATATGCCTATGGTCTTTTGATATGCTAAAAGACCAATGGGGCGTAGATGCTACAGCTAATAAATTACTACTAACTCAAAATGAGCATAGACAGGCATATATTGATAATGCTTTACTCCCACTGGTAAATGCAATTGGTAATCATCCTGGGCTTTATGCATGGGAGATTTTTAACGAGCCGGAAGGAATGACAAATGCTTATGCTAGCCATTGGAATGGTTTTGTAGAAAAAGTTGAAATGCCGGCAATACAGGCTTTTATAAATAAAGCAAGCGGAGCTATTAGGAGAGCACAACCTGCCGTAAAAATTACAAATGGAGCTTTAGGCCTTCTTACAAATATGGAGGATTCAAGTAAAGGATTCTGGAATGCCTATTCAGATGCAAATTTAATAAATGCTGGAGAAGATCAAGATGGGTATTTAGATTTTTATAATATTCACTATTACCAGTGGGCAGGAAAAAATGGTTCTCCTTTCCATAACAATTTTGATCCTAATAAAATTGATAAAAAAACAGTTGTTGGAGAGTATTATCCAGATAATTTGAGTGTAGGTGGCAGTCCAACAATAAATGCTTCAGATTTAGGAAATAAAATTAAAGAAAATAATTGGGGCGGTTCACTTGTTTGGTCCTGGACCGACAGAACATCATCTTCTGATAGAAGCAATATGGCAGCAATTATAAGTAGCTTGAGTCAACATAATAATAATAATAATAATAATAATGATGATGATGACAATAGCAGTGGAGATTTTGTAAATACTGTTGAGGCTGAAACAGCTAATTTAAGTGGCAATGCCGCAATTGTTAATGATAATTCTGCGAGTAACAATAAATATGTACAGTTAACTTCTAATCCATCTACTATTAACTTTACAATAAATGCTGTAGCAACAACAAAAATATATACCGTAGGAATATATAATAGATCCTTTAACGGAGACGATCAATATGGTTCTAAAACACAGCAAATTACTTCTAGCGCAAATAATAAAACTATTGACCATGTTTTTGAGCCCTCACAAACTTGGAAAATTGATTATATTAAATTGACTTTGAATCAAGGCTCTAATACCATTGCAATCAATGCAGATTGGGGATATATGGATATTGATAAAATTCAAATTATAGATAGCCTAAATAATGATGATAATGATGATGTAAGTAGTGAAGATTTTGTGAGTACTATGGAGGCTGAAATATCTAATTTAAGTGGTAGTGCTACAATCATGAATGACAATTCTGCGAGTAATAGTAAATATGTACAATTAGCTTCTGATCCATCTATTATAAACTTTACAATTAACAACGTACCAACTGCGAATACGTATACTGTGGGAATATATAATAGATCTTTTAACGGAAACGATAAATACGGTTCAAAAATTCAGCAGATTACCTCTAGCGCTAATAATGTAATTATTGATCATGTATTTGAGCCCTCTCAAATATGGAAAATTGATTATATTAATTTGAATTTAAATAAAGGTTCCAATACCATTGCAATTAAAGCAAATTGGGGATACATGGATATTGATAAAATTCAAGTAACAAACACTTCAGACTTAAGCGGAAAAAATAATATTACAAGTAATACTATCCAAGATGAAAACTTAAGTAACGCCATAATAAACTCAAAAAATATAACCTATTCTAGAGTACGTAATACTAATATTGATTCAAATGATAAATTAAAAATTTATCCTAACCCTGCTTTTGAAGATTTAAGTATAGTAGGAATTAGCAAGGGCGATAACATATTAATTTACAACTACCTAGGGGTTCTTATCCTAGAGCAAACAATAAAATTTGAAAAAGAAAAAATTAATGTATCCAGGCTTACATCTGGTTGGTATATACTAAAAGTAAAAGGTCTTGGGAGTAAAGCTTTTTTAAAACATTAAAAAAACTGATTCCTTTTTAAAAGATAACACGTTATCTATTATTCAAGAGAAATTATCTTATAAATTTAAAATTTCAGGTCAAAATTCGGCCTGAAATTTTTAGTTTCAACCCTATTATAATACTATTTGAAAGCTAGGATTTATACTTCAGTTTTGTTACTAGGATAAAAAATACTATTATTATAACTAATTTTGAACAATATGCTTTAGCTAAAAACATCAAGGATTAAAATTAATGAAATCATTTTTAGAAATGAAAACATTTTAGAAATCATAACATGCTAAATGTGAAATGATAAATGAGATATGAACTTATTCGTAAATCACACGTCTTCTACAAAATTTAATAAATTGGGTTTCTAAAACGCCTCTGCTACACCCAAATAAATCCCGTTTGTACCTTTCCCAAAACCAACATCCAATCTAAGATTTAAACGTTCCTTATTATCCAACATAAATCGGGCACCTAAACCACCGTTAGGTTTTAAGTTTTTTAATTGAAATTCGCTTACATTGTGATAAACATCGCCCGTTCCTGCAAAACCGACTAATCCCCATCTAGAATCTTTAAAATTCTTTCTGTATTCCACTTGAGTGGCTAGCAAATCGCGATCTACATATCGTCCTTCTTGATAACCACGCATAATTTGACTGCCTCCAAAAAATGAAAATTCTGAAAATGGTAAATTGCCACGGGAAAACTGTCCGAAAACTTGAAATCCTAAAACATCTTCGTTATTAGGAGATACATCCAAGTAATGCCTAGCATCAAAACGCGTTAAATTAAAACTATTAGTGCCACCTAAAACTTTACCATATAAACCATGTGTAAATTCAAAATACCAACCATTTTGGGCATTTAAGATATTACTTCGGCTATCATAAAGCGCAGCTACTTCTGCACCTACAGATGTGGAACCATCAAAACCATCTGGTCTATTCACTGCAATTTGGCCATCAGGATCTATTCTGGTTTTAAAAATATGGTTGTATCTAAATCCTGCTCCTATAAATAGATATCTATCAAACATTTGCTTAAGAAAAATAGGTTCCAATAAAAACTGATAATAATCATATTGCTCTTCCGCACTATCTGGTGTTTTGCTTCCTATTCCGTAATATAAACGCGGATAATTCTGAAAAAGCAAATTTCCTTCAATAACCCATTTTTCCTGATTGGTAAAAACTTCAAAACCTGAATATAATAGAAATTGTTTGTTAAGGGTATATTGCAATGTTACGGGCATATTGGATACTCGAGTTTCCTTACCGCTGCCCTTAAATTTAAAAAGGTATTTAGCACCTGTACCAAAAGCAAAATTGGTTTCTGGCGAAAAACTAATTATAGGCGCTGCAATAAACTTTTGCTTATATAATGTTGTGTCACGTGCTGCAGCCCTTTTATTTGGATAAAAAGTAAAAAATTCTTTTACATTTTCAATAGTTTGGGATGTTGCCATAGATGATGAACAGCAAATAACTATAAGAAATGACCATTTAAAAGATAACTTAACTAGATTGTATGGTAACATATAGTAGGTATAAAGTTTAATAATATATATTATAAACGTACAATTGGATGCTTATAAAAATAATTTGCAAAATTAACTAAAAGAACAAATGTTGCAAAATATATATAGATGTAATATTTGTTTTCAATAAACTATTATAGCTGAATTATAGATGGTTTATAGATAGTTTATAACAAAAGAAAAGCCAAACAATGATATTATCGTTTAGCTTTTCTTTTAAAACAGGTGTCATATTTGTGCTAATTGAAGACACATTTGACGCTCAATATTATTTTTTCTCTGTTTGGTATAAATTGATGTTATTGTATTTACTTACACGTATAGAAGTGCTAATTTTTCCGCTTTCTTCTTTATTACGAAATACAAGCACTTCAGTATTAGTTTCAACATAACTATATGTGTTACTACCTTCAGCTAATGGCGCAAATGTTATACCTTTTAAAGCTGGAATTTCAGATCCAGCAACGGTATTGAAAATAATAGTGTACGTTTCATCACTTGCTTGCTCTAAAGTAATTGAAAAATTATTTTCAACTTTAGATGCGCTGTTTACAAATACGCGACCTTCGTAGGTGCCTAATATACTGTTATCTAAAGCGCATGACGTACAATCTTCTACTTCTTCAGACTCTGGGTTTATATTAGTGAACTCAAATTTTGTTGGTGCATTTGCTACAACTTTTATTGTACCATCTATAGTTAAAGTAATACTTGTGCCCGTCATGGCATTTAAATAAACGAATAGAGTACCTTCAGTATTTGCAGTAAATTTAATATTTTCAATAGAAGGAAAATCAGAATCCTTTTCACTTGGGAAAATAAAATCCATTTGGTAGGTGTTCTCTCCAGAAACTTTTAATACGGCGAAGTTTGTGAAATCAAACACATCATCTGTACTACCATCAAATTTATCTAATTTTCCGAAATACGTTTTTACTAATTTTTCATCTAATTTTACGCCTTCTACTGTAGATTCCTCCATGGTATCATCTTCAGTACATGAGCTGAAGGTTAATGTTGCTATTGCAAATAAAGCAAGTGTAGATAGTTTTAAAAAAAATTGATTTTTCATAAATTTATTGTTTTTTATTTTATACTACTATAACACATGAAAGAATAAAATCCCTACCCTATTATCTAATTATTTTTTATTTATTCAATCAATTTATAATGAACCCGACGGATATACAATTCTAATCATTTTTGTGTCAGCATTTTAAAAAATTTTGTGTAGTATAACGGTAAAAAAATAATTTATATTTGTTTATGCTTAAAAACGCCCTTTTATTAATTACCACATTATTTGTAACCTTTTCGAGTTTAAGTCAAAATATAAAACCTAAGGTGGCTTTAGTTTTAAGCGGTGGCGGTGCAAAAGGGATTGCGCACATCCCTGTATTACAAGCTTTAGATTCATTAGGTATTGTTCCTGATTTAATTGTGGGTAACAGCATGGGGAGTATTGTAGGTGGTTTATACGCCATGGGATATTCTGGTAACGAAATAGCTTCCCTTACCTTAAATGCGGACTGGGATGATTTAATGGGGGGTAAATTATCACTAAATAATGTGAGTAATGAAGAGAAAAGTGAGTTTAATCAATACCTTGTAAGTGCTGCTATTTATAAAAAGAAAATTAAAATTAATCCATATATACTTAGCGATCAGAATTTAAGAACTTATATAAACTCACTTACCTATCCTGTTTATAGGGTTTCAGATTTTGATTCACTTCCTATTCCTTTCCGAGCCATTGCAACAGATATTGTTGCTGGTAAAGAGGTTGTTTTAGATAGTGGCTCCTTAGCATTGGCTATGCGTGCAAGCATGTCTATTCCAGCAGTGTTTTCTGCCGTACCCTATAAAAACACCTTGTTAATTGATGGCGGCGTTCTTAATAATTTCCCTGTGGATGTAGCTAAAACACTAGGGGCCGAATTTATTATTGGAAGTGATGTTGGAACGGGAATGTTGCCTAAAGAGCAATTGGATAATCTTCAATCTTTACTGTTCCAATCAGGAATGATTGCAAGCAATATAAAAAACCCAAATAACAGAGCACTTTGTGATATTTTATTAAGCCATGGGCCAAATTTAACATATTCTACAAGTGATTTTATAAAAGCTTCAAGTATTTATAAGCAAGGACATATTGCGCTTGAACAAGAACTTCCTAAATTGATAGCAATTTCCAGAAAATTGAAAACCTTTAAGCAAAGGGAAATCATTTTACCTGTTTTGAAAGATTCTATTGTTTTAGATACCATTGTTTACAAAGGCATATCAAGCAACAATTTAAGTGTTGTTAAGGCACGATCTAATATTAAAACAAAAAATAGCTATACAGAAAAAGAAATTATTAAAGGGATTAAAACAGTTATGGGTACAGCTTTATTTAGTAAAGTTGAATATGGATTTATTGGTAAAGATGATAAAACAAAACTTTTTATAAATGCTTCTGAAATATCAAATCATCAAATAAAAGGCACAGTTCATTATGATAACCAATTAGGTGCTGGATTAATACTAAACTATACCGGTAGAAATTTAATAGGTAGTTCTTCGCGTTCCCTTGTAACCATTGATATGGCAAAGAACCCAAAAATAAGATTACAACATCAAAATATTTTTGGCAAAAATAAAAACTGGTGGATGCGTTCAGAACTTTTTGTTAGTAACTACCTTCAAGAAATATTTACCTCGGGTTTTAAAGTGGATGAGGTTAAGTACGGTTTTGTTCATGCCAGTACTCAATTTAACAGAAATTTAAGTTCGCTAAAAAGTTACGTTGGTCTGGGTATTGAATATGAGAGTTCTACCTTCAAACCATCCGTCCCAGCAGAAATTCTTGCAGAAGAAAATGATGATTATTTTAATATTATAAAATATAAATATCAAAATGCATTAGCTACATTTAGATTTAATTTTAATACGATAAATTCAAGGTTTTTTGCTACAAAAGGGAATTTAATTAAAATGACTTACAAAAGATCATTCAACAATCAATTATACATTAATTTTTTTGGGATTGATGAAAGTGAAGAAGATGAAATACCTAATTTGAACAACTCGGTAGCAGATTATCATAAAGTTATTTTAGAGCAAGAAACCAGAATTTCTGTTTCCCCCAAACTAACCACTGTTTTAGGGTTTACGGGCGCATTAGTTTTTGAGGATAAATTGAAAGATGATGAACTGCTATTTTATGATTATGTTATTGGCGGACAATATTTTTTAGGCGGAAATAATATCCTTTCAAAAAGTGATAGTTTTTTAGTACCTGGACTTAGAGAGGGCGAAATTTTATCAAGCCAATTTGTTAAAGGGCATATATCCTTACAATATGCATTTAAAAATAAACTCTATATTTTACCCCATATGGATATAGTCGTTTTTGGTACGCAATCATTCTCTAGTTATTTAAAAGATTTTGCTAAATCTAGTTCAAATTGGGATAATGATTTGGAAAAAGGTATTGTGATTTCCACAGGGATTACAGCGTCTTATGATTCTTTTTTAGGTCCAATAAATATCGATGCTTCTTTTGTAAATGGTATTGATAAAATGCGATTTTTTGTTAATGTGGGTTATAGTTTTGCTCCACTTTAATTTTACTTTATTTAAATATTTTAATGTATGACATTAGAAAAACCACCCATATGAACACCAAGAACGAGCTGTGAAAAGCTTATATAGTTTATACAACTGGTATTGCAATCATCGTAAAAAGAAGAACCAATACATTGCCCTGTAAAAGCGCAAGTAGTAAGTAAGCTTATGGTTTCTAATGTATTATTAAGGTTAATTACTGCCATACCTAAATAGGTATTGCCATTGGCAATATGGGTTTCATAAAGATATGTTTGCGGATAAACATCATTATAGTCATCTACATAATAGCCCATATAAGCCAACCGGTTTACAATAATGCCGTTGCGTTTAAATACGGGCTGGGAATAACTATAGTCCGTGTCAACTTCGTAAGTTAAATCCATATTAGTATATGCAATAATTTTATTTTCGAAAGTTAGGGATGCATTTTGATGTTCTACTTGGCTAAATGAACTTTTAGACCATACAAGATAAGCCAGATTACTAGCAGGCACATGCCCCACCAGCAAATCGTTTCTGACTTTTAATTTTGTTCCTTTTGGAACACAGAATGTGGCACCGGTTTTAAAATCGGTATAGATATCATATGAAAAATCTGAATAATTCAAATTGTTTGACATTGAGAACCCTGTAATTAATTCATCCAACCCTTTTGGGTCATCTACAGTGGGATACATTTCTGCAATAGTCCGTGTTTTCGTTTTAATAAATTTATAACCGTTAAAGGCTAAATAATCAATAGTATCATCTTGTAAATTTTCAGCTGCAAATTTTACAGAACTAGATTTTGAAGCGCAGTATGCGTTTTTGAAATGCTCTTGCGATACGGAGAGATCATTAAGAAATTTAGCACCTACACCCCAACTTATAGATTGTGCACCTTCTTCTAATCCACCATCTGCAATACCAACAAGTTGCCCGGAATTATTAACTATTGGTGACCCAGAGAACCCTGGCAATAAAGATCCATCAAAATATAAAATATCAATTTCTGGGTCTGGACTTTTACAAATTGCCAAATCTTTACGGAGTCCGCTAGAAAGTAATCCTTTTAGTTTTCCGCTACTGTTATAACCCAAACGTAAAGAACGGTCTATAACTGTTGATAGATTTCCTTTACCGTTATAACCCAAAACATATAAGTTCGTATTTATTTTTGGTTTTTTTACACTGCTGCTAAGTTTTGGAAGTGTTACGGGTTTATCGAGTTCTAGCAATGCTAAATCATAACGTTTTAGTACTCTTACAACTTTAGCTTTTCGTACTTGATCTACAAACGTTATTTGTATGTTATTAGAGTCTTCAACTGAATGTAAAGTCGTAATAATCCAATCGTTGTTTTTCCATAAAAAACCTGTACTTATTTTTGAGCCACTTTTTACTCTTACTGTCGATTTTCTTAAATCTTTTATAGCCGTTTCTGATAATTGAGCATTAATAACGTTATTATTAAAAAGGAATAAAAGTAAAAAAGCAGCGGTACATTTGTAAAACCTAATCATTGCATATTTTAGTTTTTAAAGCGTTTAATAATTGTTTCTGCTTGGTTTCATTTTGTGTAGTGCTTTTAATTTTATCTATTTCATTTTTCCAATAATCATTAAGATTTGTATAAGCTTCAAGTTTATTTTTGATGCTAAAATCGTTATAAGCTTCTAATTGTTCGCAATCATGCTCAGGACGGCTAATACTATATATTACTGTTTGCCTCGACTTACGGTTTTTTGTTGTATCTATGTTTTGCCCGGAAGGTATAAAAGCAAATCGATCGTAGAGGTAATAGGCTTTTGCTTCTGCTTTTGTAAATATGCTATCTTTCATCCACTTTTTTACTTCATTATTAGGTAATGGAGTAAAAGCATCTTTCACTCGAAGATATAGCCCACCTAAAATACCGAATACGCAGAAAAAACCAAATGCACCAATTCTTAATGCTTTGGCATCTTTTGTATCTTCTTCCTTAAAATTAAAAAAAGCAAGTAGTACCGTGGCAAGCGTTCCAATTATTGCACCAACAATACCTGAGGTTGTCATTCCAATTAAAACACCTATTAGTGTTCCAATACCCGCACCTCCAAAAAAGGCGATAAATCTATTCATAATCTCTGAATTTTGAGTTTACCTATCATCTTAAACATGTTGTTATATGGTACGTTTAGAATACGCATACACGTTTAAGTTTAAAAACGATGAGCTATGATAATTTAATAGGGAGTTATTAAATATAGTAAATTTTAATATAGTTTTATAATTAAATGAAATATTTTAGAAGAAATTGAAATGATATTTATGTTATGGAGTTTACCAAATTACGATTAAACACTTCTATTTTAAAGATTAATTTCAAAGAAGAACTGTTTAAATAAATCACGGGTAATTACTAATTTATATTAGCTGCTTTATCAATTTTTACAATTTAAATTACTTGAGTATAGAAGCACAAATTAAATAATTACAATTAGGACATAAGCGCAAACTACTAAAGTCCTTTTTTTAAAAATTAAACATACATTTATAAAAATGCTTATTTTACTAAGGCGGCAGTTTTTAAATAAGCGGGTTGGAATTTATGTTTTTTATAGACTATCTAACTTGACCATTAAAAGGGCATTGTTTTATTGTTGCTGCTGTTGAACTTGCATTAATTCTAAATGTTTACGAAAACTGTTGTTTTCCATTTTAGTATCTGAAATTGTATTAGGGAATACTAGGCTTTCATTTTGATCTTTTTGGGAGCTCACTTTTACTTTAACAAATAAATTTTCATTAACCGCTTCTCCTTTAAAAACGCCTTTAACTGGAGCACAATCTTTATAATTACGACCAACAGCTAGCCTTACGTGATAAGAATTTGCAATAATATTATTTGTGGGATCTAAACCTAACCAGCCATAGTAAGGGATATATGCTTCAATCCAAGCATGTGTGGCGTCTTCCCCTCTACTACCTTCATCATTAGGACAGATATATCCGCTAACATATCGTGCAGGGATACCTATCATTCTCACCATTTGAAGTAAAATATTTGTAAAATCTTGGCATACACCTGCTTTTAACCTCCAAACATCATCAAGTTTAGAATCTACATTTGTAATGCCTTGTATATATTTAAAATTTTTATAAATATATGCACAGAGGTCTAGGACCAGATTGTAAGGCGACTGCTTATCAAGATTTTTTTTACTTAAAAGAACGGAGATTTCCTCAGTACCATCAAATGTGATGTACTTTAAGTAATCGAAATATTTAGCGTTATTTTTTATTTCCTCTAAAGCTTGCCATTGCCTTTGTACTGGCATATTATCTTCAGGGAATTTTATTGCTGTGGTATGAACTTCAATTTCAGATTCAATTGCTAGAAATTGATGCGGCTCAATAACCATAAAAGTTCCTATAGTATTGTTAAAAAAATCTTTGTAGGTTTCAATTTCTGGGTCGTGGCTAACTGTAATTTTATGTGCTAGTATTTTTTGATATTTGGTAGTTATGGGATACAACCTGATTTGGTTTGCACCATCAATAACCGGGTTGCCGTAGCTATATCTAGTAAGGTGTTTAATGTAGAAGTTTGGCATTTTTTTAATTAGTTAACCTGTGAATAATATACTGTATTTATTCTAAAGGAAATTTCGTTTATATCTTCTTTTATATCTTTTATAAAATCTTCAAAACCCTGTGCATTAATACTATCAATACTTTTATATTTTATAGTACTTTCAAGTTTTCCAAGTAAAAAATCTAGATTGCTTCTTTCAAGTTCATCACTACTAACAAGTTTATTTATATTATCACTTATTTTAGTTATGCAATAATAAATAGATCTTGGGAATAATTGGTCCTGAAAAATCATTTTAATAATTAATTCTTTTTCAAATATGGATTTGTGCGTTTTAATATAAAGACGATAACCGCCAATGCTAAGTAAAAGGTTTTTCCAATAAAAACTTTGTTCCAACATATCGGAAGTTTGAGATATTTTTAAAAGCTTTAATGAGGTAAAGTCTGAAATAATAATAACACGTTCTAAATATCTACCTACATTTAAAAAATAATAGGATGGACCGCGTTCTTGCGTATTATCCATACTACCATAATACATTAAATGAAATGCTTTTAGATTATCTAAAAATATAATAGGATCTTCTTCTTTAAGTTTTTTGGATATATCGGGGTTTGTTAAATACAGATAATAGTTATTTATGCATAACCAAAGTTCTCTAGAGATATGTTCTTGAACACTTCTAGCGTTTTCTCTAGCGTATTTTACAATATTTACAATTGAATTAGTATTTTCCGTGTTTAATACAAGAAACTCTATACATTCTACGGTATCTTCAGTAGTATACTCATTATCACTAGGCGTAAAATTTTTAATAATTGGTGTCCACGAAAATAATGCTGGCGAATCTTGATTGGCATAATAGTTTACTTTTAGCAAACCTAATATGCCATTTCCCCGTTCCATATATCGCTCTAACCAAATTAGATTATTTGCTACTCTACTTAACATGATTTTTATATTTATGTTATTTAATAATCCAAGTATCCTTACTTCCTCCACCTTGAGAACTATTAACGACTAAAGACCCTTCTTTCAATGCTACTCTTGTTAACCCTCCTGGAGTAATATCAATACCGTTTTTACCAGCCAGAGCGAATGGTCTTAAATCCACACATCGTGGTGTTAATTGACCATTGATACAACATGGTGCGGTAGATAATCTTAAAATTGGTTGGGCAATAAAACCATGTGGTTTTTGTTTTACTTCATTTAAATAGTTTTTAATTTCCGTATCAGTCGCTTCATGCCCCATGAGCATACCATAACCGCCACTACCGTCGGTTTTCTTGATAACCATCTCCTTGATATGCGATTCTACATATTTAAACTCCTCTTGCTTACCCATTTGATAGGTTTCAATATTTTTTAAAATAGGTGTTTCATTTAAATAATAACGTATCATCTCAGGAACGTAGATATAAATTGCCTTATCGTCTGCAATACCAGTGCCGGGAGCATTTACTATATTTACATTTCCTTTTCTGTAAGCTGCCATAATGCCAGCGACACCTAAAGTACTATTGGCATTAAATTCTAAAGGGTCTAAAAAATCATCATCAATACGCCTGTAAATTACATCAACTCGTTTTAAACCATTTGTTGTTTTCATATAAACAATATGATCTTTAACTAGTAAATCCGTACCCTCAACCAACTCAATACCCATAAGTCTTGCCAAGGTAGTATGCTCGTAATAAGCAGAATTATAAATCCCAGGAGTTAAAAGCACAATGTTAGGATTGTTTACATCTGATAATTCTTTAAGCTTTTTATAAAGTATATTAGGAAAATTAGAAACACCTCTTATATTGCTTTTTGGTAAAATACCTGGAAAAATGCGTTTAGAAACCTCTCTGTTTTCCAGCATGTAACTAACACCTGATGGTGTTCTCAAATTATCTTCAAGCACATAAAATGCACCATCATTATTACGAATAAGATCTACCCCAGAAATATGAACATAGATATCGTGTGGTACATTAACGCCCACCATTTCACGTAAAAAATTAGGACACGAGTATATTAAATCACCAGGAATAATACCATCTTTTATAATGAATTGTTCATGATAAATATCTTTTATAAATAAATTGAGCGCTCTAATACGCTGTTGAATCCCTTTATCTATAATATTCCATTCTTTAGCGGTAATAATTCTTGGTACAATATCGAATGGAAATATTTTTTCAACCCCTTCATTACCTGTATCGTTGTAAACTGTAAAAGTTACACCTTGACTCATAAACAATTGTTTAGATAACTCTTCTTTCTTGTGCACGTTGTCTTGGGAAACACTTTTTAAATAGTTATTTATAGTTTCGTATTGTGAACGAATTAATGATTTATCGGTATACATCTCGTCCCAAGTATTGGGTAACTGTTTATATGAAGAAAATAGAAAGTTATTACTCATAATCTTATAGATATCTTAGTTAAAGATAATAATTATTAAATAATATTTAGCCAATATCAATATTCAATAAATATAATTCAATAATCGTAAATTTAATATAGATTTATTGCAATAAGAATAAATTTTAGATACAAAAATTATCAAAATTGCAATTTTCGTTTTAAAAAACAATAAATTGAATAACCCAATAGTAAAATATATGCCTAAAAAACAGCTAGTAAAAACGTGATAAAAAAGCAAAAACTATTATGAAAATCACTTGTAGAAGGTTTTTATATTTATTTTCTAAATATAGTTCTGTGAAAATTCACTGGTAATTTAGACCATAAAATAAGTATTACTATATTCCGGTTTTTAATAAAAATTTTAAAGAGCATAATACCATTTAAAGTTTTTTAACGTTTTTCCGAAATGCTTATTTGTTAATTTTTTTTGCGTTTATGTAAGAGCAAACGATGAATAAATTTTAGCTTAACAATTACAGCTGGTGAAATTACAAATGGATAAACATCGGGAATACCCATTGCTCTATTGATACTATTTACAGCAAATGATAGTGGTACACAGGTTTTGATAATAACATCAAAATCTTCAATAGTATAAGGATCATAAGTCACTTTAGTTTTCATGTCTCTCCTAACCCTCTTTTTCTTTAAAACGGGTTTTACATTTACACCGAAAAAATAAGCGGTTTCTACCATATCCATTATATGCAGATAATGTGCCCAAGTCTCTGCCCAATCTTCCCAAGGGTGCGAGGTTGCATATCTAGTAATAAAAGATTCACGTTTATCTAATGGTGCGCCCTCTTTATAATATGTTTGCAAAGCTTCACCATAATCAAGACGTTCGTCTCCAAATATAGTTCTAAATTCTTCAAGTATATCAGTATTTGTAAGTACTAATCTATCCCAAAAATAATGGCCTACCTCATGCCTTAAATGACCTACTAGGGTTCTGTAGGGTTCTAAAAATTGCTTGCGCATTTTTTCTCGTAATACGGAATCCGCCTCTCTTATAAGGATAGTAATTACACCATTGGCATGCCCTGTCATTAAACTTGGATTGTCTTGTTGTGCTACAAAATCAAAGCAAAACCCCTCCTTAACTTTCATTTTACTTGGTAATGGTAATCCTATTTTACGAAGTTGATAGATAAGTCTATGTTTTGCAATTTCAAGTTGTTTCCAATTTGTGAAATTATCGGTATCCGAAAGATTTGGTATGGTTCGGTTTAGCTGACAGGCACTGCAATACTCCTCTGGGTCATTTTTTTGAATGACCCAATTACAAACATTATAATCTTTGTTTTTACAATATTTATATTCAATCTGTTCGCGTTCTGAAATAAGTAAATTTGTATTAGGTTTAAATGTTACCATTTTAAGGTCTTTATCCCTAAAACCCAATACATGGTCACAATTATGGCACTTGTAATTTTCAAAAAAAACAGAATTCTTGCAACTTCCGCATTGAAATATTTTCATAAGTATAAATTATTATTCAATAAAACACTAAATATGCTAAGTTCGTTTAAAGAAGAAAGGCGTGTAGGCTATAATTTTTAGTGCTTCATATTACATGGCAAATGTAAATTATTTATTGAATTTTTTCTATATTAAGAGACGTTATTAATTTCGACGTTGCACTACCACGAATACCTCCTGTTACAGGCATTGTCTGTTCAAAATGTGCGCTAGATGTAATTGCAAAATGAGTATTTCCTGTTAAAACCCCGTGGCTAGGATCTAAACCTAACCAACCTGTTCCTGGCAAAAATACCTGTACCCATGCATGAAGTTCAAATTGCGGATTTTCCATATCGAAATAATAGTAACCACTAACAAAGCGTGCTACGATACCTTGATGCCTGAGTAAGTGAATTTGCATCCATGATAAATCACGGCAAGAGCCTCTTTTCAAATTGAACGTTTCTTCTGGGGACAATGGCTCACCTAATTCTCTATATTCAACTTTAAATTCGTCATGCAAACGTTTTGTAAGAATGGTTATATATGCAATTGTATTAAAATTAGATTCTTCCTGTATATGCGCTCCATATTCTATTAATTCATTGGATATTGGCTGAACCTCTAAAGCTGAATATAAAAGTTTTTTTTGAAGTTTATTATATTCAAACGGAAGCGTGTTAAAATTATCAGGATATAAAATAAAGTCGAAAGGGTTAAATGGCTTTACCTCTAAAATACTTGTTGCTGTTACGCTTAACTTGTCAGTCATATTTTCAAACCAACAAAAATCAACAATATTATGCTCTTCGTCCTTAATCGTTTTATGCCCTTCAGGTTTTGGTAAGATGTTCATTTTAAAATCAATCAAGTCTATACACGAAGTCTGCCTTGGCCTAAATCTTAAATAATGTGGTTCTAAAAAAACGACAGAACTAAATAAATAATCGGTTTGGTGTATAATTTTAAATTTCATTATAAATTTATTATTTAGGTCTTGATTGGAAGTATGTAATATTGAGGGACTTTATTATAACTCATGTATATTTTTCTTTTCAATAAAAAAGAACGCCTCATATATGGCTATTGAAATTGCATTGAGCTTCTGCTGAATACCATCCAAATACTCATGCATTCCTGAAGTTATAATATCATTAATAGCTGTATATTCTAATTGCGCTTTTAAAGCGCCCAATTGCTTTTGCGCTATATTGTTAAATCCAGATGAACGACCAGATAATTTAATAATAGATTGCTCTGCTCGGATTAAACAATTTAATATAGACCTCGGGAAATCTTGATCTAAAATCAAAAATCCCGCAATACTGGATGATGTTAGTTTTCCGTATTTTTTTCGATACATGTCATAAGCACTCACAGATTTTAAAAGGGCTGCCCACTGAATTAAATCCAATGTTGAACCAACCTCACTTGGCGATGTTAGTAAGAAGTGATACTTAGCGTCCAGCACTCTTGATGTTTTATCTGCACGTTCTATAAACTGGCCTAATTTAGCAAAATTCCAAGCTTCATTGCGGGATATTGTTGCATCGTACATACCGTATAATAGTTGGCAACCAAATTTTATATCTTTGCAAAACTGCCTTAAACCCTGGTCGGTATATCGTTTTTTTACTGAACTATCTTTAGCTAAATAATAAAGCGCATTAATTTGTTCCCAAACTTCTTTAGTGATTTCAGTTCTTACAGCTCTTGCATTTTCACGTGCATTGACCATACAATTGTAAATGGAATTTGGATTTTGCTCTTCAAAAGCCATAAAGTAAATGATTTTATCTTTATCAACTTTGGTATGAAGAGATTCATATAAAGGCCAATCGCCCGTGATGACTACCAGAGGCTTCCATTGCTCTACCTCGCTTGGAGGCAACTCTAGAGCTAAATTAAAATTAACATCCATAAAACGCGCATAATTTTCAGCACGTTCTAAATATCTATTCATCCAATATATGGTATTTGCAACTCTACCTAACATAATTTAATTTTAATTGTTTAATATCCAAGTATCCTTACTACCTCCTCCTTGTGAAGAATTAACTACGATGGAACCTTTTGTTAATGCAACACGTGTTAATGCCCCAGGAATAATTTTAATAGCCTCGCCATACAAAGCATATGGTCTCAAATCGACATGGCGACCTTCAATCGAATCACCTGTTATGGTTGGCACGCGCGATAAGTTAATCATAGGTTGTGCTATATAATTTCTGGGTTTATTTTTAATCTTCGTAATAAATTCTTGCTGTTCCGCTTTTGTCGATTTTGGACCAATTAACATCCCATAACCACCAGAAGCATCTGTTTGTTTTATAACCAAATTTTGAATATTTTCAATCACATATTTATAATCATCTTGTTCATCACATATATAGGTTTTTACATTTGGTAAAATCATATCTTCACCCAAATAGTATTTTATAATTCTTGGTATATAGGCATAAACTGCCTTATCATCTACCACTCCAGTTCCGGGTGCATTTACTAGGGTTACATTACCTTTTAAATAGGCTTTAAACAAACCAGGCGTACCTAATAACGAATTTTTATTGAATACCTTGGGGTCTATATACTCATCATCTACACGTCTATAAATAACATCTACACGCTGCATGCCACTGGTGGTAATCATATAAACCACATCATCTTTTACTATCAAATCACGCCCCTCTACCAACTCTGCTCCCATTTGTTGTGCTAAATAGGAATGTTCAAAATAAGCAGAATTATACGTTCCTGGCGTTAATACCACAACCGTTGGGTGTTCAACATCCGATAAATACTCCAAACTATCTCTTAAAATATGAGTATAGTTGTAAACAGGTTTTACACCCAAGGTTTCAAATAATTCAGGAAATGTACGCTTTAAAATCTCTCTATTTTCTAACATATAAGACACGCCAGAAGGTGTTCTTAAATTATCTTCGAGAACATAGTATTGTCCATCTCCACCTTTTATTAAATCGGAACCAGTAATATGACACCAAATATCCTTCGGTGGTTTAAAGCCTTGTAATTCCTTTAAATAAGATACGCTTGAGAAAATCATTTCTTTTGGAATAATCTTATCCTTTAGTACTTTTTGGTCATTATAAATATCATTAATAAACAAGTTAAGTGCTTTGATGCGTTGCTGCAACCCTTTTTCTAAATGGTTCCACTCTTTATTAGCGATAATCCTTGGTATGATATCTAAATGAAGAATCCGCTCTATACCTTGGTTATCATTGTAAACATTAAACGTCATACCTAACGAGAGCTGCGCACGATCTGTAGCATGTTGGAGATTGTTTAGTTTTTTATGGCTCATTTTTTCGAGCCTTTCTAAAAATAATCTATAGTTTGGTCTGACGGTATTATGCTCGTCAAACATTTCATCATAGAACCCTTTAGAATCGTAAGTTGATAAATCTAATTTTGGCATAAATGCTATTAATATTAGTCCTGTTTTAAAATCAAAATTTTAGTTTTTTTAAAGCATGGTTAGCTTCTAAATATGAAATAAAATAGGAACGAATGTATTTTTTTGAAGTTACGATAAATAAACCCTAATTATAGTTTTATAATAAAGTATATTTATTGAGTAAATTGGCAAACCAAAAAGCTGAAAATTATAATGTAACGCTATACAGATTTTATCTATTCAAATTCAATATCTTCGCGCGCATTATGTGGATGTACCTCGGACTTTTAGCAGCTTTATTTTTAGGGTTACATAACCTATGTAAAAAGCATGCTGTAAAAGGCAATGAAGTTTTTCCTGTGCTTTTAGGCACGATTTCATCTGGGTTTTTATTAATTCTCCCGATTTATTTAGGTTCTATATTTTACCCAGATTTTATGGCTAAAAGTAACCTTTATATAACTTACATACCCTTGAGTATACATGGTTTTATTGTTATAAAATCAGCTATAATGGCAGGCTCTTGGGTTTTAGCGTATCAAGCTTTAAAGCATTTACCTATAACCATTGTTACTCCTATACGATCAGCGGGTCCTTTTTTTACATTTATTGGCGCTATTATTATTTATCAAGAAAAACCTAACTTTTTGCAATGGATCGGTTTTTTTCTTATTATTTTTTCTGTTTTACTTTATTCTAGAATTGGAAAAAAAGAAGGTATTATATTTAAAAGAAACAAATGGATATTTGCTATAATTGGTGCTACATTTTTAGGGGCATCAAGCGGTTTGTACGATAAATTTTTAATTCAGAATTTATCTTTAAACCCGCAAACTCTACAATTTTGGTTTTGCTTTTATACGATACTTATATTACTTATTATTTTAACAATAACCTGGTTTCCTTATGCCGAAAAAAGAAAAGCTTTTAAGTGGCGTTGGTCTATCCCTATGGTTGGCATATTATTAATATTAGCAGACTATTTCTATTTCAAAGCACTCCAAGACCCTGATGCCCTAATTATGTTACTTTCAGCAATAAAACGTAGCCAGATCATAATAGCCGTAGTTATTGGTGGATTAATTTTTAAAGAGCAAAACAAACGAAAAAAATTAGTTCCGTTAATTGGTATTATGTGTGGTGTATTTTTAATTCTGTACTCATAAAATATTATAAATACAAAGGCTATTTTAAAATGAGTTATAACAGCCTTTTAAAAAACACCATTGTGTTTAAGTCGTTTCAAGTGCGCGTTTTACTTTTCTATATGTGTATTTAGGGTATATAGAACGTTTTGCAAAACGATTTAGCTTATTGCTATTTATCATTTTAATATAAACTTGTTTAGTAACACCAAAGTACTCATATATAGTCCCATTTAAAAATGTAATTTCTAATAATAAACCTTTATGCTGAAAATCTAAGATACCAGAGTTAGTTATGGTTTCTGTATATGCAGGTAAATTAGCCTCTATAGTTTCCGGAGCAATACTTACAAGAAAATGGTAACCGTCAATAATTTTTCGGCTATTTATTTCTGCTGCTTCTTGTAAAGCATCTCCATTTTGAAATTTATCAGGATGCCATTCTTTAACCAAATTACGGTAACTCTTTTTTAAAGCTTTTAGTTCAACTTCATGTTCTATACCGAAAAGTTTTTTATATTCATTTATGCGCTTCATACCCTTTTTTTAATTTCCAAAAGTACGTGTAAATAGTATATAAATTATTGTTGTAAACCAATTTTATTTATTTCAATAGATATTAACCGAATCCATTTTTTGTGCTAATTATTTTAGAAAGAGGTTTTCTCCAAAGAAGGAAACATTTATATCATATAAGTTAAGGGATTTTTTAGACTAATGCTAAATTTAAAAAAACAAAAAACAGAACTTATGGATAACAATAAAATTATTTTTGAATATCACGACGTAACAGCAAGTGCGTCTTTAGAAACATTTACGAAAGAAAAATTAGAGATAATTTTTACACGATTTGAATTTGTTCAACGAGCAGATGTTTTTTTCAAAACTGAAAATACAACTTCGGATGAAACTGGCATGAAATGTGGAATTCGTTTAAGCGCACCAGGACCGCGATTGTTTACAGAATCTTCTCATGACACTTTTAGAGGGGCTGTTGTTGAGAGTATTGCTGAACTTAAAAGACAACTTCAAAAACGTAAGGAAATTTATAAATCCTATTAAATATTCCTAAAATCTGAAAAAAATCTAATTTTCTTGTTATGGTTAACTTTGATAACTTATAAAAAATATTAAAAATAGGCCCAATAAACATAACTGTTTATTGGGCCTCTTTTTTTCTAAAATAAATGTATTAATACTATTTAGTAAAACACTTTTTTTATTTTAATCCACCAATTTGAATGTTCGTATATAATCAATATGAGTTAAACGATCCTCAAGACTAGCAGATGCGACTTTGCCACCATCATCAGGAATAGGATTCCAATCGTAACTTTCAATTGAAAATTGCATAAAAGCTTCGTGGTCAAAATCTTGTGGGGGAGTTAATGTGTATTGATATTTACCGTCTATATAGAAAAGAAGTTCAGTAGCATTTTTCCACCAAAATCCGTATACATAATATTTTTCTTGATTTCTAATATCTAAAATAGTGGCACCTTCTTTTTGTATAGCATCGTTACAGGCTGTTTTTCTTTTTATCGCGTTTGAGTGCATGATACGATCCCAATTCTTTGCCCAAGCTGGTGCAAGAGGAGAAACAACACCCACAGACTCCGTAATATCAATTTCGTGCTTAAAATTACATTTATCTCTGCCCATTAGCCAAAAACCACCACCCATTTCTGTTTTGCTCATTTTCATCTTGCACTCAAAATAATTACCCATTGTTGTTGTTACGCGAGAGCGCATTATTCCGCCATGGTATTTATAAGTTAGAGGAGAGCCATATGGCGATATCGTAACTGGTTCTGGTAATACACCAACCTCAATCGTCATTTCACCATCAATAATTTTAAAACTTTCTTTTTGGAATAATGCCGGAGTTCGACCAGGCCAATTTAAATCGGAATGCCCTTGGGGATCTAAATTCCATTTTGAATCAATATCCGGCCCATCAAATTCATCTGTAAATTCGGGTACGACTTCCCATTTTTTGCCAGATGGTAGAATGTTTTCAACTAAAAAAGGTTGGCTTTTCGGATCTACCTTTTTTGTAACAATAACATTAAAACTGCATTGCGAGGTATTTCCAGAAGCATCTGTTGCTAAATATGTATTGGTCGTTGTACCAACGGGAAATGATGCTCCAGATGCAAGGCCACCTGATAAGGTTGTTGTAACCTCAGAAAGGTCAATACCAATTGGAGTTTCATAAGTCACTACCGTTTCATCTAACTCAGCATCAATTTCTACATTAATATCATCCAAACAAACAATATATGGATTTAGATTATCTACTTTTTCACTTTCCCCATCGCTACTACAGGCAACAATTAAAAGTGTAAATAGTACAAGTACTATATTTAAGTGTTTATATTTCATATTATCTTTTTCTTTAAATTTAATAAAAAAAAATTAAAAAATGATGAATAATATGTTTTTAAAATGAAAGCAAATGATTTTTTTAGCTGATTTTAAATCCATCAATTATAGACTAAAGTATAGTAACACGTACCTTTTTCTTTTTTAATCGGGTATTGTTTAAATTTTTAACTAAGTCATCCGCTAATGCCAAAGGAATAGCTACAAATGCACAATCCTGTTTAAGCTCAATAGTGCCTAATTCTTCTTTATTAATACCACCTTGTTTAAAGAATAGACCTGCAATATCTCCTTTGGAAATTTTATCTTTTCGGCCTCCCGAAATGAATAAGGTTTCCCAGTATTGAGGTTTGTAAGGGGCTTTTGTTGAAATATTAATACCTTTAACATTTTTAATAAACGTGGGTAACAACTGGTCTTTCCATTTAAGAATGTAAGCCGTGCCTTTAGCATTTACTCTGGCAGTCCTACCATTTCTGTGAATAAATTCCTCTTCATGACGTGGTAATTCATAATGGATAATATAATTAAGCTCAGGAATATCAATGCCTCTAGCTGCTAAATCGGTAGCCAATAATAATTGAGACGTACCATTTCTAAATTTAATTAAAGCACGTTCTCTGTCTTTTTGTTCCATACCACCTGAAAAACAAGCATGTGTAATTTTATTACGTTTTAAAAAATTGCTAACCACATCAATACTATCCCTCAAATTACAAAAAATAATACCTTGTACATTACCTAGGTGTTGAATCAATTCCAACAAGGTTTTAAGCTTACTTTTATCGGGGGCAACTACTGTTTTTATAGCTAATTTCGAAGCTATTTTTTCTTTCAGAAAGTTAATTATGGTTGGCTTATCCAGCCTTACAAAGCCAGGCACTACAATACCTTGTGTGGCAGAGGTTAATATACGCTTATTTACAATAGGTAATTGACCAATAATAGCTTTCATTTCGTCCTCAAAACCATCCTCTAAAGACTTATCAAACTCATCTAAAATTAACGTTTTAATACTTAATTTTGAAAACCGATCTGCATTAAAATGATCTAAAATCCGACCAGGTGTACCTATTAAAATTGCAGGGTTATGTTTAATTTCAATTTTATCTTTAGACATGGGTCTACCTCCATATACCGCATTAACTTTAAATCCAGAACCCATAGAGCGAATAACTTGTTCAATTTGAATAGCCAATTCTCTTGATGGTACAATAATTAAAGCCTGAATGTTTTCTAAATTTGGATTTAAAACTTTTAATAATGGTAATGAAAATGCTAAAGTTTTACCTGTTCCTGTGGGTGACAATAAAATGGTATTCGTAGTGGATTCTATAATAGGAATGGCTTCCTCTTGCATCGCATTTAAGGCCGTAATCTTTAATTTTTCTAAAATATCCTCTTGTTTTTTAATAGTATTTGCCATATCCCTATTTCTTTTTAGTGGTTTTAAAAGCCTCAGGTTTTGGTGAAACCGAACCAGATTCTGCTAAATAATTGGCTAATATTTTATCGACTAATTCATCTTTTGTTAAATGATGAAATATCGTTTTTATCTTCCCTTTAAACTCTTCTGAAATATGGCGATTAGTTTTAGTTTTAAAAATTTTTTTTGCCCAAATTAATCCGTTATTCTCTTCTATAGTTTGTGCATCGGCTTTGATAAATGCTTTAAAAATAATGCCTAATTCGTTTTCAAATTCTGGTATGTCCTCAATTTCTTCTTTTTGAATAATACTTAATGAAAGTCCCTTTGCTCCCGCTCTAGCTGTTCTTCCGCTTCTATGTACATAAGCTTCGTAAGTATCCGGTAAGTGATAATTAACAACATATGAAACCGCCTTAACATCAATGCCACGAGCTGCTAAATCTGTAGCGACTAAAATATCGATATAGCCTGCTCTAAATTGCTCCATAATACGATTACGAATAGCTTGTGTTAAACTTCCATGTATAGCTCCTGAAGAAAACTTATTGATGGCTAATTTTTTTGCTAGTTTGTTAACAGCAGCTTTTGTTTTACAAAAAATAATACCACGTTCCCCCTCTTTTAAGTTTAGAAAATGAAGTAGTACTTCTAATTTTTCAATAGGCTCTACAACCACATATCTGTGGTCTATTCCTTGATGGCCTAAGGTTGCCATATCTGCTTGAATATGCACAACATGTTTCGACATGTAATTCTGAACCAATTGTTTGATAGTACCAGACATGGTAGCTGTAAACAATAACGTTCTTCTAGAGTTAGGAACGTTTTTTATAATACTATCTACCTCCTTTTTTAAAGCGCTTAGCATTTCATCTGCTTCATCCAACACTAAATACTTTAAGTTTTTGATATTAATAGCACCACGTGCCATTAAATCGACTAAACGTCCTGGAGTCGCTACAACAATATGCGTCGTGCTTTTTAGGCGTTCTATTTGTGGTTTAATAGGAATTCCTCCACATATAGATGCGATTGATATATTTGGCTTGTGCTTAGCATAGCTTTGTAAATTATTATAAATCTGGTGTCCTAATTCTCTTGTTGGCGTTAATATTAACGTTTGTACATCAGTATCTTTTACCTCAATTAATTGCAATAAAGGCAAGCCGAATGCAGCTGTTTTTCCTGTTCCAGTTTTTGCTAAAACAACAACATCCTCTTTTTGATTTAGAACCACAGGAATTGTTTTTTCTTGAATCGCTGTTGGAACGGAAATTTGCAAATCTTTTAAACCTTGTTGAAGCTGGTCGTTAATACCTAAATCGGAAAATTTTTTTGACATAAATATAATTTTGACAAAGGTAAGTATTACCCTTTAGTTAAAGGGTGCAATAGCCATCAATGATTAGAATAATTAAACAATAAAATAGTTTTATATATCGCCCTTGAACTTTTAATTTGAAGGTACTTAATTACTTTATTTTTTGAATGATTTAAGCTACTTTTGTAAAATGGCGCATCTAAAAACCTTTGCTAAATTAATTTGAATATCAAAAGGATTTTATATTATTATATTGTGACGTTTAAAAATGTAGTATTACATATTATATTAAAACCAAACAAATATGAAAAGACTATTGATCTTATTAGCATTTATGATTTTTACCAATTTTGGATATTCTCAAAAAATTAGAACATTTTATGTTACTAGTAATGGCATAAAATGTTCAAAGAATTTAGCGAAATTTAAACGTACGATAAAAAATCAAAATGATATTTGGGTTGTAAGGGATTTCTACTTAAATGACTCCATACGAATGATTGGCCATTTTTTAGACAAAAAGCTTACAAAAAAAACAGATACCTTAAAAAAATATTATCCTAATGGAAAGTTATCATTGCTATCTGTATATAAAAATAATATTTTAAATGGAAATCTTAAATCTTTTTACATTAATGGAAATATATCAAAATCGACTCATTATAATATGAACGTGCCAACAGGCGAATGGATTTGGTATCATGAGGATGGAAGTATCGAAAATAAAATTGATGATATAAAACCAAATATACTTTCTAAAAAATACTCTCCTGCCGAATATCCTGGAGGTAAAGAGAAACTAAAGCAATATTTAAATCAACTTAATATTAATTTAAAAAAAAGCAACAAATCACATCATGGTCGTATAATTACAACCTTTCAAATAAATGAAGAAGGTAATGTTACCGAAGTTGATATTATTTTACACGGTACTAAAGAAATGGATTTGGCTGTTATTAAACACCTCTATAATATGCCCAAATGGAGAGCCCAGAAAAAGAATGGTGAGTATGTAACTTCAAATTATGTGTTACCGATAATACTGAACCATGAAGATAAAAAAGTAGATAATAAGGAAATCGCTGAAGCTTACTTTAATAGCGGTGGTCTTGATTACAAAAAAGGAAAATATGAAAAAGCTGTTTTTAAATTTATAAAAGCTATTTATTATAATCATATGCAAGCTAAATATTATTTTTTCTTGGGTCACAGTTATTACAATCTAAAAAAACTAGATTTTGCTTGTGCAAATTGGTCTATTGTTAATAGTCTTGATAGCGCATTATTAAAAAGGGAGATAAAGGACTTGTGTGATTTGAAATAGCTATAATATCATTGGAACACCTTTTTGATATTATGTACATTGAAGTATAAGGACAATATATTATTAATATAAACGCATGTGTACCGACAAAAAAAACCAACACAAAAAAGTCGTGCTTAATTTAGGGTATTGGCAAGTACTTATTTTTAAAATTTTGTGTATAAATTACTAAGTGAAGTACTAAACTACTTTACAAGCCACAAAATAATTTTAAAATATCCTAAAAATTAAAACACAAAAAAAAATTAATAAATAATGATGTTTTTTACTTTGTAAAGTTTACATTACTTAATAACACGAACATTGGTAGCAATTGGACCTTTAGGACTTTTTTCTATATTAAAGGTAACTTTATTTTTATCTCTAATTTTATCTATAACGTTTTTGGTATGTACGAAGATTTCTTCACCAGATTCTTTAACAGTGATAAATCCGTATCCTTTTTTATAATTGAAAAACTTGACCGTTCCTTCTTTCGTGCCCGTTCCATGTTTAGGGCTGACTTCTTTATTACTGCTAAATAATTTTTTTATAAAATTGATCATTCTGTCTGTTTTTATTCTACTTAAGTACTCTTACTATTTTAATTTACTAAGTCGCAAAAATAGGTTAAAAAAAGGGTTTGAAAAAAATACTGCGAATAATACTTGTTACTTTTCAAATTTGGTTTTAATAAATTCATGAATTCTTATATTTGTGTAATAAAAAAACTGAATTTAAATTTTGGAACAGATAAAAGCATATTTAGATCAAATAGCCACCATATCGGAAAGCGATTGGACGTTTTTTACATCTAAATTACAACGTCGCGTTTTTAAGAAAAAAACTATTTTTTTAAAGTTGGATACTGTTGAAAATTATATTTCGTTTATTGAATCTGGCGTGGTACGTTTATTTATTCCGAAAGATAACCCAGAAAAAGAAATTACTTTTGGTTTTAGTTTTAAGGATGAATTTATAAGTGCTTATGATTCGTTTTTAACGCAAACCCCTTCAGCTTATGAGTTACAAGCACTTACAGAAACAACGCTTTTAAGTATTACATATAATGACTTACAAGCCGTTTATAATAATACGCAAATTGGAAATTTTGTTGGCAGACTAACCGCAGAACGTCTTTTTCTTTTAAAATCTAAACGAGAGCAAAATTTATTAAACCTTACTGCTAAGGAGCGCTATATTAAACTCTTTAAAGAACGCCCTGAACTTTTAAAGATAGTTCCCTTAAAATATATTAGTTCTTATATTGGTGTTACGGCACAGGCTTTAAGCAGAATTAGGAAGCGTTTATAATTTATGATTTATTGATTTAGGTTCATTGTTTGGCACGTAATATGCAAGTATCTTTGTAAAAAAAAGATATGGCAATAATTATTTTTGTTTTAATGCTTTGGTATGGTGGTTTATTTTTTCAGTCGTTCTTCCTACACCGCTATGCAGCACATCAGGTTTTTACTATGTCGAAAACAATGGAGCGTATTACATTTATATTAACCTGGGTTTTTCAAGGCTCCAGCTATTTAAGTGCTTACGGGTATGGAATTATGCACCGCATGCATCATGCTTATACCGATACTGAAAATGACCCACATTCACCATCGCATGATCCTAATATGTTTGCTATGATGTGGAAAACAAAAAACATTTATCAAGATATTAATAAGCAACGCATTAACGTGGATAAAAAATTCACTAAAAATATACCACAATGGAAGACTTTTGATTTATTTGCAAGTTCTCGGTTTTCTAGATTACTTTGGATTTTACTTTATATTTTATTCTTTGCGCTTTTTTCAACCGTATGGTGGCAGTGGTTATTATTGCCAATTACATTTTTAATGGCGCCAATTCATGGCGTAATTATTAACTGGTTTGGGCATATTTACGGTTATGTGAATTTTAAAATGAAAAATACAAGTAAAAACTTATTTCGTTTTGATTTTTTAATGATGGGTGAAGGCTATCACAACAATCACCATAAGTATGCTAATAGAGCTAATTTTGGAGTTAAATGGTATGAGATCGATGTGACGTATTTGATTATAAGGATATTAGATTTTTTAGGTATTATTCATTTAAAACCTATAAAAATTAAGACTTAGAATATATTACAAATAAACTTATTTTGAGTTTTGTTTAAAAATAAAAACGAATAATTAAAAAGCTGCAAATAATAATTTGCAGCTTTTAGTTTAGTTTAGTTTAGTTTAGTTAATATTTAATTTATTTCTGAGCATAAGGTGATATCATACTTTTCCCTAAAGTATATAGAATCTGTATCCTCTTGGTCGTTTATCCATTTTAACACATTATTACCACAAACAAATTCAGGAGTCAGAGTAGATAAGTTCCCAAAATTAAGATCAATCGTCACTTTATCACCTTCATAATACCATTCGTTTCCTTTTATATCAGGGTTTTGTTGTTTAAACTCTTCTAGTGTTGGAAAGGTTCCATCAACGCTATAAATAGTTATACGTTTATTTTCTGTAAACTCATAGCGAATTACATCTTCAAAACCAATTAAAACCCATCTGCCAAGTAAAGTGGCATCAGGGATGTCTGATGGGGTATTAGAATCATCGTTATTTGTTGAGCAGTTAAAAATAGTAATAGCTAACAAGAAAAATATTACTTTACTCATAATGGTTAGTTTTAGTTTGTTATTTATAAAACAATTTAGGAGATAAAACTCCTGAAAAAATTACGAAAAAGTAAAAACTTACTTAAATACATACAGCTATACATATTAAAATATTTGTCAATATGATACAGTTTCCTCTTTACCAAGAATAATATCTCTTGTTGCAAAAAATAAACCTTCTTTCTTGTCAAGTTTAAGAATTCTATTGGGATTTGTTTCCTCAACTTTGTTTCGACATTTACCTGTCAGTTTTGGATCATCATCAAAAAGAAATGTTTCAATTTTATATTCTGGTTTGTTTTGCTCTTTTATTATAGGTAATATTTGTTTTAATGCATTGCTATACGCATAGTTTCCTGGCACAAAAGTATAAAACGTATATTTACCATCAGCATCTGTTTTTATCCAGCCTCTGTGATGTACATATCGCTTTTTGTTCTGTCTTTTTAATATAAAGTTTCCATTTTCATCTGTTTGATGTATAAATAAAATTACGTTTTTTGCTGGTGTTTTTCCATCATTTTCATAAATAGTTCCTGTAATTTTTAATTTATGTGGTTTTAAACCGAAGTCGGGAATAGTGTCTACATTATTTAATATCGTTTCAGAAAAATCATAAACAGGGCTTCTTTTCTTATAATTTTTCGGGAATGCATTAGTATTTTCTTGAGCTTTAAGGCTGTTAGCACTTATCGATATACAGATAAAAAAGAGTAAAGTAATAAAGCGCTTCATTTAGAGACATTTTTCAACATTTTTAAATTTAAGCTAGTATTCCTTATTAAAATAAAAAAATCGACTGAAAGATAAAATTCCACGTTGATTTGTTATATTCATTTTTAAACAGTACGCTTATTCCTTAATAGGTTTAATTTGACCAGAATAAGAAATTGGAAACCTTGTACCACTAAGAATTTGTAAGTCAGTTTTTAGATTTGGAAAGATTTTAATATATATTTGATAGTTCTCTGATTTACTTTTAGCCTTTAATTTTAAATCATAACTATGCCTTTTACCTTTAGAAACATTATAATCCTCCATGATTCCTGTAAATTGTATTGCACTATCGCCACCACCATACTTAACATTCATTTGGCGTTCACCAAAATAAGGTAAATATGAAGAAATACTATCGCCATTTATCGTCAAAAAGTTTGAATTCCCTATTAAACTTATAGCGCTAGCATTACTTGCTGGCTGTAATATACCAGAGTTTAAAACCTGTTGCATGGCATATGTAACCTGCGGATATGCCCAATCTGATTTAAAAGTGAAAGTTTTATTTTCAATTAAACCCTCTAAAGTTTTAATTTGTTTGTCTGTAAACTTAGGTTTCGATGATCTGCAGGACAACATTATTATTAGAGAAAAACAAATAAAAAAATAGCCTAATTTCATTTTAATTAAATAAGTATGTTTTAAAGATACACATACAATTGTATTTCTAAATAATAAGCAGGTCAAAAAAATTATCGCTTTAATGTAAAATGCTCTTTTATCATTTCACCTGAATATAATTCAATAACGCACCAATAATCATTTGTTGGCAATTTTTTTCCTGAAATACTTCCATCCCATCCTACAGAGATATCTACGATAAATCGTATTAGTTTTCCATAACGATTGTAAATAGAAATTGATTTTATTTCATTTTTGTTATCATTAATTAGCCAAATATCATTATAACCATCAGCGTTTGGTGTAAAGAATTTGGGGATTATTAAACGTTTGGTTTCCGTTGAAAAACGTTCCTCCGAACACCCTGCAGCATCCTCTACGGCATTGTAAGGAATAATCGTTACAAATACATTTGTGGCAGCAAGTAAGCCGGTTGCTGGTTTGTATGTTGTTGAATTTCCAACATCAATAGTATTCGCAATTTCTGTACCTCCAGATGTGGTTCCGATGGAAATAAAATAGCCTGTGGCATTTGCAACGGCATTCCATGTAATATCTGAACTTACCGAAACATTTGCTGCTCCATTTAAGGGTGAGACTAATGTTGTACACTCAATTGTTATTTTTTCAGTAGTAAAACGTTCTTCTGAACAGCCTATGCTATTTCCTAAACTATTATATGGTGTAATGCTTACAAAAATATCTGCTTCATCTGGAAAGTCTGATACCGGGTTGTAGGTGGTCAAATTTCCAACGTCAATAGTATTCGCAATGTCTGTACCTCCAGATGTGGTTCCGATGGAAATGAAATAGCCTGTGGCATTTGCAACGGCATTCCATGAAATATTAGAACTTACCAAAACATTTGATGTGCCCTCTAATGGGATATGTAATGATGTACAATCAGGACTTGTAGCCATCGCTTCAGTTATAAAGCTTTGCTCGATACAACCTGTTGCAGTTTGTAATATATTAAATGGAATTATCGTTACAAAAATTTCTGTATTTTCAGGCAAGTCTTCATCTAAATTATAGGTGTTTCCCGACCAGTTAATAGTTAAGATATCGGAACCACCAGAGGCTGTACCAATGGAAATAGTATATGCTGTAGCATTAGCCACTTCAGTCCAAGTTATATTCGTTGATTTAGAAACATTTGTAGCACCATTTAAAGGTGAAGTTAAACTTGTACACGAAAGGGATTTAGTTACCGTAAAATTTTCGGAAGTACAACCTAAAGCCTGTCCAGACTTATTATATGGGATAATGGTAACCGTAACCGCATCCCCTTCAATAAATGCATTACTAAAGTTGTAATTAGATGCTGAAACATCCAAATTGGTAATTGTATTGACGCCACTTGCAGAGGATACAGTTAATAAATAACCATCTGCATTAGTTACCGTATTCCAATTTAAATTAGTAACAGTTGAAACGTTTCTGCTTCCATTTAGTGGACTACTTAATGTTGTACATGTTGGAATAACAGAAAATGATTCAGTTGTGAAGCTTTCTTCTGAACAAAATGGGGCGTTTCCAACAGAATTATAGGGCGTAATTAATACAAATATTTCAGTGTTCTGAGGTAAATCATCTGGCAAATCATATAAAGTAACATTACCAACATTCAAATTATTCACTATGTTGTTACTACCAGAGGAGGTTCCTACCCTCAAAAGATAGCCATCTGCATCTGCTACTGCACGCCATGAAATAATAGCGCTAACAGCAATATTTTTTGAAGCGTTTAATGGGTTTGTCAAAGTCGTACAGTTTGGTATTTTCTTTGGAGGAATTGCAGTAAAACGCTCTTCCGTACAACCTATCGATTCTCCTGAACTGTTATAAGGAACAATAGTTACGTAGTAAACAACACTCTCGATAAATCCGGGTCCAAAAGTAAACGTTGTTGTATTGCCCATATCCATATTATTGGCTAACTCCCCACCTCCGTTTTTAGAACCTACAGTTATACGATAACCTGTTGCATCTGCGACAGGGTTCCAATTAATAGTAGCGTCTAATGGTACATTAATCTCACCATTTATAGGTGAAGATAATGTGGTACAATTTGGTCTCGAAGCTCCAGTTACTGTAGTGAAGCGCTCCACTGTACATCCCAATGCAACTCCAATATCATTATAAGGAATTATGGTAACGAATATTTGAGAATTTAATGGTAAATCATCCGTTAAATTTAGCGTTGTTACATTACCCAAATCTTGATTGTTTAGAATTTCGTTTCCAGAAGGTGTTTTACCTATGGAAATCCTATAGCCATTGGCGTCAGCTATATTGTTCCAAGTTAAATCTGTACTAACCGCTATACCAGTAGCATTATTTAAAGGACTATTCAATACAGTGCAATTTGGTACTTTAGGTCCCACATTAGTATCAAATCGTTCTTGTATACAATTAATTGCCGAACCCAAACTATTATATGGTGTTATGGTAACGAAAATAGTTGTTAATTCCGGTAAATTTGCTGGAGGACTATATGTGGTTGCATTCCCAGCATCGAAGTTATTTAAAAGCTCATTTCCTCCAGGCGTTGTACCCATATTTAAAATATAACCTGAAGCCTCATTTACCATGTTCCATGAAATATTGCTTTCTACAAAAACACCAGTACTATTATTTAAGGGGTCAAGTAATGTTGTACAATTTGGAATTGTAATAACAGCTTCTGTAGTAAAATTTTCTTCTGAACACCCTGTCGCGTTTCCTGCGGAATTATATGGTGCAATGGTTACAAAAATATCAGCTTCATCAGGAAAATCTGATGTTGGGTTGTAAGTGGTCAAGTTCCCTACATCAATACTATTTACAATTTCTGTTCCGCCAGATGTGGTTCCGATGGAAATGAAATAGCCTGTGGCATTTGCAACGGCATTCCATGTAATATCAGAATTTACCGAAATGTTCGTGGCTCCGTTAAGTGGTGAATTTAAGGTGGTACAATTTGGAGGTACCACAGGAGGTATTGCAATAGTGAATGCTTCAGGACTACAAGTGCCCATTGCATCTCCAACTGTATTATATGGAATAATAATTACTGTAACTATTTCGCCATAATCAAATTCATTTGGAAATGTATAATTAGTTGCCGCTGAAACATCAAAATCGGTAATGTTATTTGCTGTACTACTATTACCTGTAATCGTAATTTTATATCCATCCGCCCCATTTGCAGGATTCCATTTAAGAACATTCAAATCTTTACGAACAGCAATTGCACCATTAACTGGGTATGATAAAACCGTACATCTTGGTGAGATAATTGTGTTATTCGTAGTAAACGTTTCTGCGGTACAACCACTGGTGTAATCACCATCCTCAAAAACTGGTGTTACCAAAACAGATATATTAGTATTACTTGGTAAATCTGATGCAAAATTATATATGGCATCTTCACCCACATTTTCATTATTCACAATAATAATTCCTGTATCTAAATTGGTAACTAATAATTTATAGCTACATGCTCCAGAAGTAACAGACCATTCTATACCTGTATTAAACGGTACATTAGTATCTCCATCAGCTGGATAAATTAGTGATGTACATTCCTTTGTTGTTGTTGTTACAATAAGTGTAATATTGTTTCTTTCCAATAATAGGTTTTTCCCATTTGTTCCAGGCGGATTAGTATTTTCGAAAGGGACTAAATCACTTCTTATTTCAGAATGATAAACACCAGCGTCACATGAGTTTAAATTGGTAATGGTATATTCTGGACCATCTGGAGCATTAGGAATTATAACACCATCCTTAAACCAAGTATAATGATTTTGAGCGCCACGGACAGTTGTTGTAAATGTAATATTATCTCCAGAATTTCTAATTGGGTTTTCAATAGCATTTACTTTGCCCTGTGGTGCATAAGTATAAGTTTTAAAATATTGTAGGGAACCATAACGGGGTGAGCTTGTTGTTAAAAAATTAATATAATCATTATGCTCATTTTCAAAATCGCCAAAATGGAACTTATTTACTTCAAATTCCAAATAAAAATAATAGGTATCAAAAGATTCGCCTGCAACTGGGTTTTTTACCAAATTACTAAAATCTGGTATTTTTCCTGTCAATAAATTATGATGTACAATAAGCTTATCACGCCAAACAAATTTTCGGTTTGAATCTATAAATACTTGATAGAATTGATTTAAAATATCATTGCCTGAAAATAAATTATTATTAATTATTAATTGACTTAAGCTTAAGTTTTGACTAATATTCAAAGATTCAATTTGATTGAATGATGCATCCAATAATCTTAAATTTGCATTTTGTGTTAAATCTAATCCCGTACCTGTAAATAAATTAATATCAATATAAAGATTTCTTAAATCTATATTGGTAGTAATATCAAGGTTTTGTAGTAGATTATCCCCTAGGTTTAATGATCTTAAAGCGATATTAGTATTCAAATCTAAAGTTGTTAGTAGATTTGTTCTAAGGTTTAAGTTTACTAAATTTATATTTTTCGATAAACCTAAAACAGGAAGTAAGTTTTTACTAAGGTTTAATTTTTCTAAAGCTATATTATTAGCTAAATCCAGAGTAGTAATCTTATTGGTATTAGCATTAAAATTTACAATTAAAGGATTTTGGCTGGTATTAAATGTGGGAAGTGCATTTCGTTCCAAATTCAAATCAGTTAATATTGTGTTTTGTGTAATATCAAGATTAATCATTTTGTTATCTGACAAATCTAAATGTGTAAGAAAACTAAGTGCTGTTAAATTAACTTCAAAAGGCGTTGTTAATAAGTTGGACTCAATAGTTAAACGCTCAATATTTGGTACAGAACTTAAATCGTAAATGGCAGGTAATTTATGTCTATTTATATTTAACCTTTTTAACACTGTATTATTAGGTAGTATTAGCGTTTCTACCTCTGTTCCACTTAATGATAGATTTTCTAAAGCAATGAAATTATCCAAATCAATGTTACTAACTACCTGATTACGAATATCTAATTTTTTAAGAACTTTTTTTTCAGCAGGTAGTATTATATTAGTTGTAGCTCTATTTTGGTTTAATAATAAATCCACTAACCCACCGTGATTTGTAAAATCAAAAATGTCTTCATCAATCCCAATAACTTGAATTTTGTTTAATGTATTTGTTTGGGGCCATATTAAAGTATCTAACTCAAGGAATGCATAAATATAAACCGTCTCTAAAAGCACATTTTGTGACAAATCCAAAGTTCTAATTGTAGAGGCATTACCTGAAGAACCTGTTGTACCAATATTAAGTATTTTTAAATTGGTGTTTTGTGTTAAATCGAGACTATCAAGAATATTATTATCATCAAAAACCAACGCTTCTAAAAACGTTAAAGTTCTTAATGGTACTGTTAAAAATTCGTTTTTCCCTAAGTCGACCGTCACTAAATTTATAAAAGCTTCTAATCCAGTAAAATCTGTGATGTCATTTCTTATAATAGTTAAATCAGTTACAGCCTGAGCGTCTGAATTAAGAATATTGCCATTTAATCCATTGGTATCTATACCTTGAGCTACTAAGTCTTGCTCAAAATTCGCATCAAGTATTATTGTAGTTTGTGCTTGACTTAAACTCAAACAAAATAATAAAACTATTAAAAATATGTATTTCATAAATAAAATTTGGGATACACAAATTACGTAAAACCTATCAACTAATACATGTAATTAAAAAAAATTAAGTTGGTGATACAAATTTCACAGCGCTTAGCAATTAAATAGAGCATTATTTTAAAATACCATCTATAGCCTTAATCCAATCATTAATATTAGTATTATTGGTTTGAAGCGCCACACTACCATTTCCATAAGGCCTGTATATATTCGGGTTAGTAACTGAAAAGAAACCGACACAAGGTGTTAAAGCAGCACTAGCTAAATGCATAACGCCATTATCTGCGGCTATAAATATATTAGTATTATGTATAATGGCACCCATTTCTCTAAGATCTTGACTATAAAAATGGGGTGCTTTAAAATTGATTTGCGACGTATTTTCTATAGGAAGCATCTCAATAATATTATAATTTGGATACTCTATTTTTAATCGGTTATAAAAAATAGTCCACCAATCTTCAGAATAACATTTGTTCCCTGTGGCATTTGTATAAATACAAATAGTTGGTTTATTATTTCTAATGATACCATTTAAAACATTTTTTCCATTGGCTATTTCTGCAGCATTAAGCTTAATGTCTAAAACAGGCATGTTTGTAATTGTATTGAATAATCCTAAATGAGATAAATAGTGTCTTAAATTATAAACAGGATACTTTGAAATATGCTCATAATCGGGGTAGCTTTTCTGAATATCTTCATGAATATCACCAAAAACCTTAATTTTAGCTTTAGCCATTTGAGTTAACAACCGCCCAGAAGACGAGTTTTTATCGCCATTAATAACCAAATCGTAAGTTTTCTGCTTTATAGAAATCCAGCTTTTAGCATACTCATATAAATTATTAAAAGGTTTTTTTGGAAGTTTTATAATTTTATTTATTCCCACGTAGTTTTTAAACACTGGATGCGCCACTCCGCCCTTTACAAACAAATCGATTTTACAACCTTCAAACGTATTTATAACCTCCTGCACAAGAGGCGTTAATAAGAGCTGGTTGCCTAATCGGTGATTTGGCCTTATTATTAAAACATGCTTAATTTCAGAAATACTTATGTCTCCTTTTTTAGGCTCAGAATATGCACTACCAATATTTTTGGTAATTCTTCGCATAATCCGTCTTCTATAATTATTAATATCTCTTTTAAATGACATGAATTAAGTATGGTTTTCTAAATAAACTTTGCAAAATTACGAATTAAAATTTCATATATAATTGATGTTTAAGCCCATTTTTCAACTTTATATAAAGCGTTTAGGATAAGTCCAAAAACAATCATGGCAATACCCAAAAGGCTGTATAGCGTATAAATTTCACTAAATAATAACACGCCCAATAATAAAGTAAAAATCACTTCTAAATATTTAAGTGGAGCCACTTGATTTGTTGCTGCTATCTGAAAAGCCTTGGTCATATAAACCTGTCCAAAATATCCAAATACACCTAAACTTAAAAACATTAACCATTGTAGACCTTCTGGATTTATCCATCTGCCAATTGATAATAAACCACCTAAGATTGTTGAAATTACCATAAAATAATTTACAACAACTACGGGATGATCATCGTTTCCAATTTTACTAATTACAATATAGACTAAACCACTAAAAATTGCAGATAAAAAAATTAATAACAACCCATAACCGTTTAATGTTGTATTGAAACCCTTTAAAATTAAAACACCGATAAAAGCCATAAGAAAGAATAACCATTGCATTGGTTTTATACGCTCTTTTAAAAATATTATAGCAAAAAAAGCAGCAAATATAGGTGCCATATAGCGCAGCGAAACTGCTGCACCAATAGGTAAGTACTTGGTCGCCATAAAAAATAGGCTCATGGAGGTCACACCAACCAGACCCCTTAAAATCAATAACTTCCTCTTATTTCCTAATACGGATATTTTATTTTTTAAAAGAAAACCAAACGTAAAAAACAAAGAACTCACCGATCTAAAAAATACAATCTGAAATGTGCCAAAATCGGTTAATTGTTTTACAATAGCATTCATACAAGCGAAGGCCATAGTGCTAATAATCATAAATCTTATAGCTTGTTTAACGTCCAATACTTCTCATTTTAAACTTACGTTTTGTATTTATAAAATATACGCCTATTAGCAAAACGGCAGCAGCAATTATTGACTGAAGCGAAATATTCTCATCTAATATCCACCATCCCAAAATTAGAGCTATTATAGGATTTACATAGGTAGAAGTCGCAACCTTCTCTGGAGATACTTCTTTTAAAAGATAGTTAAAAGCTGTAAAGGCAATAATACTTCCAAAAACAATTAGTCCATACATAGACCACTTTACATCGACATTCCAAGAATTCGGTAACGACCACGATTCATTTAAACACAAACTAACAACACAAAGCATAATACCGCCAGTAAGCATTTGGTAACCTGTATTTACAAAATGATTTATAGGTAAGTCCGCTTTGCCAACAAAAATACTAGCATATGCCCAACACAGCATACAAATAAAAATTAAAACCATGCCGAATACTTGCCCATCCCGACTAATTATTTCTTTTTGGCTGATTAATAAAAATATACCTACAAATCCTAAAACCACGCCAATATAAGACATTGCTTTAATTTTTTTCCCAAGTAAGATACGCATCATTATAAGCACCACTAAAGGCTGTGAAGAAATTTCTAAAGCAGCAAAACCGCTATCGATATATTTAAGAGCAACAACAGCAAGCCCATTACCTAGCGTTAAAAACAATAAGCCGGCGATACTAGCATTCAAAAATTGTTTTTTAGTAATCGACAGATTAATACCTAAAGATTTTGCAATAATAAAAATGATTATACTAGCCACAAGAAACCTTACGGAAGCTAGAAAAAATGGAGGTAATTGTGACACTGCTATTTTATTAAGCATATATGTAGCACCCCAAATAACATAAACGGCAAAAAAGGCTAATATGATAAGAATCGTTTTACGCGATACGTTCATAATTAGCCTTCTGTATAGTGAATTTCTGAAGTGAACTCCAGAAAATATATTTTAAATTTTCTTAACCCTAACGGCATTCATGCCTTTTTGTCCACGCTCAAGCTCGTATGTTACTTTGTCGTTTTCCTCAATATCCTCAAGTAAACCACTAACGTGTACAAAATATTTCTCTTGGTTTATACTATCTAAAATAAAACCAAAACCTTTTGAGTGGTCAAAGAAAGATACTTTACCCTCTTTGTTTGCAGGTTCTTCCTCTTCTCTATCTTCTTTCTTCGGGATACCTAACTCAATACTTTCAGCCTCAACCTTTTCGCGCATAGCGGGATCTGGAGGCGTGTCTGTTAAATTTCCATTAAAATCAACATAAGCAAACTGAATACCTTGTGGGTTTTCTTTAGCTTCAGCTTTTCTAGCCTCTTTCTTTTTTTGCTTATCCTGTCTTTTCTTTAAGCGTTTTTTTTCTTTTTCAATTTTGTTAAATGTAACTTGCGATTTTGCCATAGTTTAAATACTCCTAGTGGGTTTTTATGATTAATATTAACAAATATACGCCTTATTTTCATGATGTTATAATTATCGCCTAATTAAACGATTTTAGGTAAAGTAATTCAGTTGTAAGGTATAATAACGGTATTTGGGAGTTGTCAAAAAAGTCGTGTTGCACTACTCGCTCCTTCCAATTTTAGGAAGTTCAAAAAACCTTTTCAATCTCTTTGGTTATATTTACTAATTAATGTAGAGCAGCAATATATTTATCATCTTTAAATCATGAGTCTTAACAATGGTTTTTTTATATTTATAAACAAATAAAAAAAATTTATGAAGGCTGTTTCTGTTGTTACTATAAAAAAAGAATTAAAGCATTTATCCTCAGCAGAATTAGCCTCATTATGCCTGCGTTTGTCACGATTCAAAAAAGAAAACAAAGAACTTCTCACCTATTTGTTATTTGAATCTCAAAACGAAAGTGGTTATATTGAAAGCGTAAAAAATTACATGGACGATGAATTTGGATTAATAAACACCAACAGCTATTTCTATATTAGAAAAAGCGTGCGTAAAATACTCAGAAATGTTAAAAAATTTATTCGTTACTCACAGAAAAAAGAGACCGAAGTCGAGCTTCTTCTCTACTTTTGTAAAAAATTAAAAGATTTTAAACCGAGTATACAAAGAAGCACACAATTACAAAATGTTTACAATCGTCAAATTTTATTAGCTAAGAAAATAATTGGTAAATTACATGAAGATTTACAGTATGATTTTAATTTAATACTGGAGGATTTGTAATGTGTTGAACCTTAAATTTGAATCGTGTTTTTAAATACTTGTCTTTTTGAATTTTTTAACTGATTTTTAAATTTTTGATACAAATCAATAAAACGTTTTTATATTCGTAAATATTACCCCTAGTTTACCGAAACTATGAATAGAATTTTAACATCAATACTATTTTTACTTTTTATAAATTTATAGGCTTTGCATTTTTTATCAAATTGAAAATTCTTTTTATATTCATGCTAATAATTTAGTATTCAGATTCCTATATTTTTTCTGCATTCTGTAATGATATATCTTTTTAAAAATCAATAAATTGAATTCGTTACAATATCCTAACAAAACGCAATGCTTTGTTTGAATGCTAAGCGCAATATTTTATATTTGCTAGTTTAATACGATATTGATTTATGAAAATTTCATATAACTGGTTAAAACAATTTTTAAAAACAGATTGGACACCAGAACAAACTAGCGAATTACTTACCGATTTAGGGCTTGAGGTGGAAGGTTTAGAAACTTACCAATCGGTTAAAGGCGGATTAAAAGGTATAGTAGTTGGCGAAGTTTTAACGTGTGAAAAACACCCAAACGCAGATAAATTAAAAGTAACAACAGTTGATGTTGGAGCAAATTCACCTTTACAAATTGTTTGTGGTGCACCCAATGTAGCTGCAGGACAAAAAGTCCCTGTCGCCACTATCGGAACAGTTTTATATACTGATCAAGGCGAATCATGGACTATTAAGAAAGGAAAAATTCGTGGTGAGGAAAGTTTTGGGATGATTTGTGCCGAAGATGAATTGGGTTTAGGAAAATCGCATGATGGCATTCTTGTGCTAGGTAGCGATATTAAGGTTGGAACACTTGCTGCTGATATTTTTGATATTGAAAATGATGTTGTTTTTGAAATTGGCTTAACACCAAACCGTGCAGACGCTATGAGCCATTTAGGCACTGCGCGAGATCTAAAGGCAGGTTTGATTCAAAAAGATATTAACCTAGAGCTAATAACGCCTTCTGTAAGTAAGTTTAATATTGAAAACCGTACTTTAAAAATAGATGTTGATGTTATTAATAAAGATTTAGCACCACGCTATTGTGGCGTTACCATTTCTGGAGTAAAGGTTTCAGAATCCCCTACTTGGTTACAACACCGTTTAAAAGCTATTGGTTTAAGTCCAATAAATAATATTGTAGATGCTACAAATTATGTATTGCATGATTTAGGGCAACCGCTTCATGCTTTTGATGCTGTTAAAATTTCTGGAAATAAGATACAAGTTAAAACATTAAAAGCAGGGACAAAATTTGTCACTTTAGATGGTGTTGAACGTGAATTACATGAAGATGATTTAATGATTTGTGATGCTGAAAAACCTTTATGTATCGCTGGCGTTTTTGGTGGTATTGATTCTGGCGTAACTGAAAGTACAACAAATCTTTTTCTAGAGAGTGCTTATTTTAATCCGGTAAGTATAAGAAAATCTGCAAAACGCCATGCACTGAATACCGATGCCTCATTCAGATTTGAGCGTGGTATAGACCCAAACATTTGTGAATATGCCTTAAAACGTGCCGCTTTATTAATTCAGGACGTTGCTGGAGGAGAAATAACAAGTGATATTATAGATGTTTATACAAATAAAATTAAGGATTTTGAAGTTCGCTTAAGTTTTGAATATGTAACGAAGTTAATTGGTGAGGAAATACCAAAAGAAACAATTAAACGGATATTAACATCTTTAGATATCAAAGTAAACAATGTTACAGAAACTGGGCTAGGAATGACTGTTCCTGCTTATAGAAATGATGTACAACGTGAAGCTGATGTTGTTGAGGAAATACTGAGAGTTTATGGTTATAACAATATTAATACAACCGAAAAATTAAATGCATCCATTTCACCTGCAACACGTTTTGAGGATTATAAAATTCAAAATATTGTAGGAAACCAATTAGCATCGCAAGGTTTTTTTGAAATTCTTTCCAACTCATTAACTACACCAAATTATGTGGCATTAAGCGAACAGCTAAAAGAAGAACACAACATTACCATGTTAAACCCTTTAAGTAACGATTTATCAGTTTTAAGACAATCGTTATTATTTTCTGGTTTAGAGGCCATATCATTTAACATCAACAGAAAACGTGCTGATTTAAAACTTTTTGAATTTGGTAAAACCTATCATGGTTTTAAAGACAAACGTGAAGAGTTAAAACGTTTATCTATTTTTGTTTCAGGAAATAAAGCCCGTGAAAACTGGCATGACTCCGCTAAACCAAGCGATTTCTTTTTGATGAAGGGCTTTATCTCATCCGTACTTGAACGGTTAGGGATTTCTAGGTTTAGTGAATCACCAATTAAAAGTGATTTATTTGCTGAAGGTTTAAGTTTTGGCTTAGGAAAAAATAAATTGGTCGATTTTGGATTGGTTAAAAAAAACATATTAAAGCACTTTGATATTTCGCAAGACGTTATTTATGCCGATTTTAATTGGGATGCGATTTTAGAGGTTATTAAATATAATAAGATAAAATTTAAAACTATTGCTAAATACCCTGAAGTGCGTCGAGATTTCGCGTTGCTTTTAGATGATGGTGTAACTTTTGAATCTATCTATAAAATAGCAAAACAAAGTGAAAAGCAATTATTGAAACAAGTTAATTTGTTTGATGTTTATCAAGGAAGAAATTTACCGAAAGGCAAAAAAAGTTATGCGATTAGCTTTACCCTGCAAGATGAAAACAAAACGCTTACTGATAAGCAAATTGATAAAATCATGAATAAATTACAAACCAACTTTGAAACACAACTTGGTGCGGAATTGAGATAAATTGCAGAATATAAGATATATCGAAAATGCGATATATTTAAACAATAAGACATATTTTTGCGTTTTATTTAATATATTATTGAATAATTTCGTATATTTAGGATATAACCTTAAAATCTTATCAATATGTCAAATTACATTAGAGTATTTTCGGGAAATTTTATTGAAGTACAACGCATTTTTAATAAACTTCAAAATCTAAATATTTGCGCTATTATAAAAGATGAGTCTGAATCTGGAAGGCTAGCTGGTTTTGGTGCTTCAATCCAAGGCTTACAAGAAATTCATGTTCATAAGGAAGAACTTGAAGGCGCTTTACCAATAATTAAAAATTTGACTTCAGAAATACACTCATAATTCAATTAAAATGAATTTCAATTACAAGCACCTCTTCAAAAATGCTTATTGAATGCTGAATGTGAGCTAAAAATTAAGGACAGCTCAGCGTTAGGGATTGCAGTGAAAAGCCCAAAGCAACCTTTTTTTGGGAGCGCGGACTTGAAATGAAAAGCCTGACCCTTTTCGGGTAACGCCCAAAAGTTTATTTTAAATCAGGCTGTTACACCGTACATTTTATCGCGTAAGTCTTTAATTTTCTTATTTTGCATGTACTCATCGAAGGTTGTATAGCGGTCTATAACACCGTTTGGTGTTAATTCCACAACTCTATTAGCTACAGTTTGTGCAAATTCATGATCATGTGTAGTGAATAAAATGGTGCCTTTAAAGTTTTTTAAAGAATTATTAAACGCTGTTATACTCTCTAAATCTAGGTGGTTTGTTGGTTCATCTAGTTGTAATACATTGGCTCTCATCATCATCATTCTGGATAGCATACACCTTACTTTCTCTCCTCCAGATAATACAGATGATTTTTTAAATGCTTCCTCGCCACTAAATATCATTTTTCCAAGAAATCCACGAATGTTAACTTCTTCGCGCTCTTCTTCAGTTGTTGCCCATTGGCGCAACCAATCTATTAAGGTTAATTCGTTATTAAAAAACGCACTATTATCTAGTGGTAAATAGGATTGTGTCGTTGTTACACCCCACATGAAATTACCGGAATCTGCTTTTTCATTATTGTTCAATATTTGATAAAATGCTGTAGTGGCTCTAGAATCTCTAGAAAACACAACCACTTTATCGCCTTTAGCTAGATTTAAATCAATATCCTTGAATAGCACTTCGCCTTCTAGCGATGCCGATAAACCTTCTATATTTAAAATTTGGTCTCCTGCTTCCCTCTCACGTTCAAAAATAATGGCTGGGTAACGACGGCTTGTTCTTCTTATATCGCCAATGTTGAGCTTTTCAATCATTTTCTTTCTACTGGTTGCTTGTTTGCTCTTTGCAACATTTGCAGAAAAACGACGGATAAACTCTTCTAATTCTTTTTTCTTCTCTTCTGCTTTTTTATTCTGCTGTGCGTGTTGTCTTGCTGCTAATTGCGAAGACTCGTACCAAAATGTATAATTACCAGAAAAATGATTTATTTTACCAAAATCAATATCTGAAATATGTGTACAAACAGCATCTAGAAAATGCCTATCGTGAGAAACCACGATAACGCAATTATCATAATTTGCTAAAAAGTTTTCCAACCAAGAAATTGTTTCGTAATCCAAATCGTTGGTAGGCTCATCCATAATAAGAACATCTGGGTTGCCAAATAACGCCTGTGCCAAAAGCACACGTACTTTTTGTTTACCATCTAAATCGGCCATTAAAGTGTAATGAAATTCCTCCTTAATTCCAAGATTGGATAACATTGATGCGGCGTTACTATCTGCATTCCAGCCATCCATTTCTTCAAACCTTACTTGAAGTTCCCCTATCTTTTCAGCATTTTCATCAGTGTAATCCGCATAAAGCGCATCGATTTCAGATTTAATCTTGAACAATGGTTTGTTTCCCATTAAAATAGTTTCCAAAACGGTATGCTCATCATATAAACTATGGTCTTGCTCTAAAACAGACATACGTTTACCAGACTCTAAAGACACGTGACCAGATGTTGGGTCTTGTTTGCCAGATATAATCTTTAAAAAAGTTGATTTTCCCGATCCATTGGCACCAATTATTCCATAGCAGTTACCATTATTAAATGTGGTGCTTACTTCATCAAAAAGAACACGTTTACCGAATTGAACAGAAAGATTTGATACTGATAACATAAAGCAAATTTAAAATTTTTGCAAAAATAAAAAATTCCTTTGGTTAGACGAAGACTTAGAGAATCTAATTTCAAACTAACATTATGCTTTAATGGAAAATGTTATATGAGCACATTTTTGAATTTGCAATTTGCAAATAGTTTAATTAAAGAATTTAAAAAATATTGACTGCTAATTTGAATAATAATTATCCATAAAATTATCTGTTTCTAGCAGCTCTAATTCTAATTATTTAAAGCTTTTAGAAGAGTATTTGTTTAGTAAATATTTAACAACGCCTTAACAGGACTTTATAATTACAAGCTATATTTTTGTTTGTATAAAAGGCTAAGAAGGGATTTATGAAGTTACACTTTACAATTGTATGTATTCTTTTAACATGTTTAGCTTGCAAGAAAAATAGTAAGGAAACAGCTGTTGATTATGCATATATAGGTGGCGAAATTATAAATCCGAATACGAACTATATTGTTTTATCCCAAAACGATGCTACAATAGATACCGTAAGGTTAGATGGGAGAAACCGTTTTACACATAAAATCAATAACTTAAATGAAGGCTTATATACTTTTAGGCATGGTGGTGAATATCAATTAATTCTTTTAGAACCAAAAGATAGTTTGTTAATTAGATTGAATACGTTGGATTTTGATGAATCTTTAGTTTATAGTGGTATAGGCGATAAAAAGAATAATTATCTTATTAATGAGTTTATAAAAAATGAGACAGAGGAAAAATTTATTATTAAAATTTCTCAACTTGATGGTGGCATTTTTCAAAAGCACGTGGATTCATTAAAAGCTTTAAAAACAAAAGCATTACTTAACTTCTCGACCAAATATAATCCCTCAAACCTATTCTTAAAAATAGCGCAGGCAAATATTGATTATTCATATTTTTCTGGAAAGGAAATATACCCTTTTGTACATTATGGAAAAAATAAAGCAGCTATTTTAAAATCATTACCAGATGATTTTTATGAGTATAGAAAAGATATTAATTATAATAACGATTTTTTCAGCAATCACTACAACTATAACAAATTCTTAAGATATAATTTAAGTAACTTAACGCTTAAAACACATGACAATCATGAAACTAATGCTTGTTATAACAGGAAATCTCTATGTTATAATTTAGATAGATTAGCCCTTGTGGACAGTTTAATTTTAAACTCCACCATTAAGGACGATTTACTGTACCATTTTACGATGGGTTACCTTTCTAAAAGTAAAAATGAGAACCATAACAACTCACTACTAAAGTCTTATTTAGAAAAAAGTAAAAGTGAAAAAGGAAAAAAAATGATGGTGCGTTATACAAATTCTATTAATCGTTTAAAGGAAGGTTTAAAATTACCAAATATTAATGTTGTAGATTATAATAGGAATACACTTAATTTAAAATCGCAAATAAACACACCTACAGTGCTGAGTTTTTGGTCGCACAATTATTTTGAGCATTTTAAAGAGAGTCATTACAAACTAAAAGAATTAAAAACTAAATACCCTGAGATTAAATTTATAATTATAAATATTGATAGTTATGATTTGAAAAAATCTAAAAAACTTTTACTAGAAAATGGGTTTGATAGTGATCTTGAGTTTAAGTTTAAAAATCCTGAGGAATCTTCTGAATTATTAGCCATTTATCCTATGACGAAAACGATACTTATTGATCATAACAAAAACATAGTAAATAGTAATACCAATATGTTTTCCATTCATTTTGAAGAGCAATTGCTTGGATTAATAAATAGATAAACAGCGGAGCAAATATGTGCTTTTCATAATTTATAATGCTTCATAAGCAGTTTTTCATAGACCTTATCTGGTAGAATTCGTTTTAAAACAATTGAAAATTTCTGCATAAACTCCCCTACTTTATAATGCACCGATGGATTTTGGGTATTTATAATTTTATAAATCGCTTTTGCCATAATAGTAGGACTACTACCATTATCCACATGCGTATTCATTAAATTTAAAGTATCTCCATAAGGTTTTTTGTATGGCGAATGGTTTAGAAGCGGTGCATGATATCTACCTGCCGCTATATTTGTTGCAAAATCTCCAGGGGCAACGTTAGTCATTTTAATATTGAAGTCTTTTAATTCCATTCTAAAAGCTTCCGTTAAAAGCTCTAAAGCGCCTTTACTGGCACTATAAATACCTCTATACGGCAAACCCATATAACCGGCAATAGACGTAACATTTATAATTAAACCATCGTGTTGCTTTCGCATTTGCGGTAGTACTGCTTTAATAACACATATAGGGCCAAAAAAATTTGTGTCGAAATTGTTTTTAATCTCTTTATTAGGTATTTCCTCAATAGGGCCTGTAATACCAACACCAGCATTATTTATTAAAACATCAAATTTACCTTCGTTTTTAATAATAGTATTAACCGTTTCATGAATTGAGATTTCATCCTTTACGTCCAAAGCTAAAATGGGGAATTTGCTTTGTTTATGTTTATCAGGACTTCTACTTGTGCCATAAACAATGAAGCCTTTTTCAACCAAAAATTCGCCGATAGATTTTCCAATACCTGATGAACCACCTGTTATTAAAACAACTTTAGACATTCTAAATTTTAATTATTTTTTTAAAAATACGATATTAATCTTGAGATTACCAACTTCATAGAAATGTTCAATAAACTAAAAAATCTTGATTCGCAAAAGCTTTCAAGATTTGAATTTCTAAAAAAATATCAACCTGCGCTGGGATGTTAAAAATAATTATTTTAACATGTCCAACTTTCAAAATCTAAATTTTGGGCACAAAAAAAGGCAAGCTACCTACATCACACCGCTACGACCATTTACCTTTGCTTCGTTCCCGACCTGGAGGATTCAACAGGAGCTGGTTGTGTAGGACTTGCCAGCTGCAAAGATACAAACTTTTAAAATTTTCACAATGATTTTTTAAACTGATTTTAAATAAATATCTTGCTTTAAACTTAAAATTAAAAATGAAATTATTCAAACATCTAACAATCATATTTTTAACTGTATTACTTAGTGCTTGTGGTTCAAATTCTGGTCAGAAAAAAAGTGACTTTACCATTAAAACGAATGCTGAAAAAGGTAATATTACAAATAATAAGACCTTAAAACTATTCTTAGAAAATAAAAAAAATCATGTAATCGACTCTGCTTTATATCGGTTAAACGGGAATAAAATCAATAAAAATTCAGCGTTAAAAAACTTTAAGTTAGGTAAGCATACTATTGAAGCTACGGTATATTTTGAAGGTAATACGGAAATAACAAAATCATCAATTACTATTTTAAATAGTGAATTACCAAAGGTTTATACTTTTAAAATCATTAATGAATATCCTCATGATATTACCTCTTACACACAAGGTTTAGAATTTTATAACGATGCACTTTACGAAAGTACCGGACAACTTAAAGAGTCTAAACTCAGAAAAGTAAATTACAGAACAGGTGAAGTTGTTAAGAATATAGATTTAGCAGACGAATATTTTGGTGAAGGTTTAACTATAATGAATAATAAAGTATATCAATTAACATGGCAAAAAGGTACAGGTTTTATTTATGATGTAAATACGTTTGAAAAACTCAGCAGCTTTAAATACGGTAACAGTAAACAAGGTTGGGGATTATGTAACTATAATAATACCATTTATAAAAGTGATGGTACTGAAAAAATATGGTTATTAAATGCTGAAACTTTAGAAGAACAAGAATACATTCAAGTTTATACTAATAAAGGTAAAATAGTTGGCATAAATGAAATGGAATGGATAGATGGAAAAATTTATGCTAACCGCTATCAAAAAGATGGGGTTGCTATAATTAATCCAAAAAACGGTGCTGTTGTTGGTGTTGTGGATTTTAAACCTTTAAAAAGGTTAGTTACCCAACACAAAGGTCTTGATGTTTTAAATGGTATAGCATATAATCCAAAAACCAAAACTATTTTCGTAACTGGTAAACGTTGGGATAAATTATTTGAAGTTGAGATTTTTGAAAAATAATTTTTTAAATCCGATTCAAAATTGAATCGGATTTTTTTATTGAAAATATATTCTTATTACTCTCCCATTGCCGCCATGACAGCTGCAGATAAACGCTTGTAAGTTCCATTGTCTAATCGTTCTCGAATCGCATCAAAAGCATCTAAAGTTTCTGATACATCTTTTAAAGTATGTGTAGCTGTGGGTATCATTCTGAGTAAAATCAATCCTTTAGGTATAACAGGATAAACCACTATAGAACAGAATATTCCGTAATTTTCACGTAAATCTCTTACTAATGCCATAGCCTCAGGAATACTACCTTTAAGATACACAGGTGTTACGCAACTTTGTGTTGTACCAATATCAAAACCACGCGCCTTTAAACCAGACTGCAAAGCATTTACAATCTTCCAAAGATTCTCTTTTAGCTCAGGCATCGTTTTAAGCATGTCTAAACGCTTTAGTGCCCCAACTGTTAATTGCATTTGCAAAGATTTTGCAAACATTTGAGAGCGTAAGTTATATTTTAAATAATCAATAATTTCTTGATCAGCTGCAATAAATGCTCCAGTACTAGCCATGGATTTTGCAAAAGTTGCAAAATACACATCAATACCATCTTGAACACCTTGCTCTTCTCCTGCGCCTGCTCCAGTAGCCCCTAAAGTTCCAAAACCGTGAGCATCATCAACCAAAAACCTGAAATTAAATTTCTTTTTAAGCGCCACAATTTCTTTTAAACGCCCTTGCTCGCCTCGCATTCCAAAAACACCTTCGGAAATTACTAAAATCCCTCCACCTGTCTGTTCTGCCATTTTAGTAGCACGTTGTAAATTTTTCTCTAGACTTTCAACATCATTATGTTTATAGGTAAAACGTTTTCCCATATGTAAACGAACACCATCAATAATACAAGCATGTGCATCAACATCATAAACGATAATATCATCTTTACCGACTAAAGCATCGATAGTAGAAAGAATGCCTTGATATCCAAAATTTAAAAGATAAGCTGCTTCCTTACTTACAAATTCAGCGAGTTCGTTTTGCAGCTGCTCATGTAAATCTGTATGACCAGACATCATTCTTGCTCCCATGGGGTAAGCAGAACCATATTTAGCACCAGCCTCAGCATCTACCTTACGTACTTCTGGGTGATTTGCTAACCCTAAATAGTCATTTATACTCCAAGTAATAACATCCTTTCCTTGAAATTTCATACGGTTTGAAATTTCTCCTTCTAACTTAGGAAACACAAAGTAACCTTCTGCTTGAGATGCCCATTTCCCCAAAGGCCCTTTGTCTTTATAAATTTTTTCAAATAAATCTTTCATTCAGTAAATTTTGCTATTAAAGTTAAGATATAACTAGAACTAGATAATTGTTTTTAACAAAAAATAAGCAAAAAAGAACTTAAAATTAAAGAAGCCTTTAGTACTTAGTTAGTTGCTGCAAAATTAAATATTTATATGGTTTGAACATAATTTTTGATGCTCAATTATTAACAAAACGCAAAAAGAGATGATATTTTACAAATTAAGCAAAATTTCATCTCTAAATTATAAGCCTTTATATATATTATTTTATATATTGAATATTTTGTGCAGCAGCTTCATTAACACTATCAAAGAACCCTTGTTCATTCATCCATTTATCGCTGTAAACTTTACTCATATACCTTGCACCATGGTCAGGGTATATAACAACTACATAATCATTTTTTTTAAAACGACCTGCTTCACCTAATTGAATTAAGGCCTGTGTAACAGCTCCAGAAGTATAACCTACAAACATACCTTCAGATTTCGCAATTAACCTTGCTGTATGAGCGCTATCCTCATCTGTAACTTTTATAAATTCATCAATAATATCAAAATCTGTAGCACCGGGAATTAAATTTTTTCCTAATCCTTCAATCCTATATGGATAAATTTCTTTTTCATCAAATTCTTTAGTTTCATGGTATTTTTTCAAAACCGATCCAAAGGCATCAACTCCAATAACTTTTATATCTGGGTTTTGTTCTTTTAAAAATTTTCCCGTTCCAGAAATCGTACCGCCTGTACCGCTACAAGCTATTAAATGCGTAATTTTACCTTCAGTTTGTTCCCAAATTTCAGGACCAGTCGATTTATAATGCGCATCTATATTTAATTGATTGAAGTATTGGTTTATATAAACCGAACCTTTCATTTCGCTATGTAAACGCTTAGCAACTTCGTAATAAGATCTCGGATCATCTGCACTAACATGAGCTGGACAAACATAAACCTTCGCTCCCATGGTTTTTAGCATGTCTATTTTATCTGGAGATGACTTAGAACTAACTGCTAGAACACAGTCGTAACCTTTTATTATACTTACCATAGCAATGCTAAAACCCGTATTACCAGAAGTGGTTTCTATAATTGTATCACCAGGAGAAAGTATGCCTTCTTTTTCGGCTTGCTCTATAATGTAAAGCGCTATTCTATCTTTAGATGAATGTCCTGGATTAAAAGATTCAACTTTTGCATAAAAGTCGCCTTTAAAATTGGAAGCTACTTTATTCAGTTTAACAAGTGGCGTATTGCCTACTAAATCTAATACATTATCAAATACTTGATTTCTGTTTTTCATATAAGCTTTTTATAAACTCTGTATTTAAAAAATATCACAGTTTAAACCGTACAAAAATAAAACTTTTTTTTTTATTAACCATAAATTCCTTCCAAATCTAACAAAAACACATAATCTAAAGCAACTTCTTTTAAGCTTTCAAAACGGCCTGAAGCCCCGCCATGTCCTGAATCCATATCGGTATTGAGCAATAATATATTTGAATCTGTTTTTGAATCCCTAAGTTTTGCAACCCATTTTGCTGGTTCCCAATATTGTACTTGCGAATCATGTAAACCAGTGGTTACAAGCATATTTGGATACGCTTTAGCCTCTACATTATCATAGGGAGAATATGATTTCATGTAATTGTAATACTCTAATTCGTTTGGGTTTCCCCATTCATCATACTCGCCCGTAGTTAAAGGTATCGTATCATCAAGCATAGTTGTTACTACATCTACAAAAGGAACAGCTGCTAAAACACCATGATAAAGTTCTGGGTTCATATTTATAATAGTCCCCATTAACAGGCCTCCTGCAGAACCTCCATAAGCATACAAATGTTTATTTGAAGTATATTTTTGTTCTATTAAGTATTTCGAACAATCAATAAAATCTGTAAATGTATTTTTTTTACTTAAAAGTTTTCCGTTTTCATACCATTCACGACCTAGATACTCACCACCTCTAATATGGGAAATGGCATATATAAAACCCCTATCCAGCAAACTTAACCGAATACTTGAAAATGAAGCATCTATTGTGGACCCGTAAGACCCGTAAGCATATTGAAGTAAGGGATTTGAACCATCAAGTTTAATCCCTTTTTTATAGACTAAGGATATTGGCACATTAGTTCCATCTCTAGCAATAGCCCAAATACGTTTGGATTCATAATTTTCTTTTTTAAAATTACCACCTAAAATTTCTTGCTCTTTTTTTATTTGGCTTTGTTTCGTTTTTAAATTATAATCAATTATTGAACCCGGTGTATTTAAAGCATTATAACCATAGCGTAAAAAATCACTATCAAAGTCTGGATTATTACCTATGTATGTTGTGTAAGTTTCAGAGTTAAATGGTAAATAATAATCTTCATCACAATTCCAATTTATTATTCTGAGTTTGTTTAATCCGTTTTCACGCTCATTTATAATTAAATAATCCTTGAATATTTCTACATCTTCAATTAAAACAGATTTTCTATGGGGAATTAGGTCTTGCCAATTCTCTTTTCCGGTAGTTTTTTCTTTGGTCTTAGATATTTTAAAATTTTTGGCGTTATCAATATTAGAGGTAATGTAAAAGCAGTTCTTATAATGTGCTATACTATATTCTAAATTTTTAGTTCGTTTTTGGAAAATATTAAATTTAGCATCGGGAGTATCAGCGTTTAAAAAACGATACTCAGAAGACAACGTACTTGAAGACCCTATAATTATATATTTTTTTGATTTTGATTTGTAAACGAATGTATTAAATGTTTCATCTGCTTCATAAAAAACTTCATGGTCATTATTTGAGTCTGAATGTAATAAATGTTTGAAAATTTTATGAGATCGAAGCGTTACTTCATCCTTCATAGCATAAAACAAGGTTTTATTATCGTTTGCCCAAGTAGCACTTCCTGTAGTATTTAGTATTTTATCTGAATAAATTTCACCCGTAATCAAATTTTTTATTTGAATGGTATATTGTCTTCTACTTACTGTATCGATAGAAAAGGCTGCTAAAGTATTGTCTGGACTTATGGAAATACCTCCTAAATTAAAATAGGCATGGGGTTTTGCCATCTCGTTACAGTTAAATAATATAACTTCTTCTGCCTTAAGCGTCTCTTTTTTGCGAATGTAAATAGGGTAATCCTTTCCTTTTTCAAATTTAGTAAGATACCAATAGCCATTTAATTTATAAGGAACAGACGAATCATCCTCTTTAATTCTAGCTTTCATTTCCTCAAATAATTTCTTTTGAAAACCCTCTGTATGCTTAAGTGAATTTTTAGTATAGGTGTTTTCTTCATTTAAATAATCTAAAACATCTTGATTGTCTCTATTATTTAGCCAGTAATAATTATCTATTCTAGTATCATTATGAATTGTTAATGGCTTCGGTATTTTTTTAGCTATCGGAATTTGATTTTGTTGTTTCAATGAAAATGAATTTATTCTTAAAAATTTAAACCCTCAAAAATAGAAAAATTAAATAGTTTTGTATATTAATAATAAATTAAAAATTATGTTTGGAGATATGATGAATATGATGGGTAAATTAAAAGAGACCCAAAAGAAAGTGGAAGCGACTAAAAAACGTTTAGATACCGTTTTAATTGATGAAACTAGTAGCGATAATAAGCTTAAAATTACTTTAACAGCAAATAGAACTATTAAATCGATTGAAATTGAAGACGAATTGCTTAACAGTAAAGAACAACTAGAAGATTATTTAATAATAACTCTAAATAAGGCTATTGCTAAGGCAACCCATGTCCATGAAGCTGAATTAGCAGCTGTTGCTAAAGAGGGTATGCCCAACATCCCTGGAATGAATTTATTTAAATAGAATTCTAGTCCTTAATATTTGTAATAAAAATTGATTTTAGTGAAAATTCATAAATTTTCAGTTTTTACAGATAATAATTTTTACAAATTATGTTTATAGTTCTTAATTAGACGATGAAATATTTTGCACAAAAGATTTATAAAATGTCAATTAAATCGGCAAGATGTAATTTGAAATTGTTAAAAGCATCTTAAATCTGATAGTTTGGTATTTGGTCTAAAAAAAAAGACACCTATATGCTCTTCCGATATATTTGTACTTGTAAATTGTAAAAAAACTATTTAAAATTATGAAACACATTACAAAACTTTTATTACTAGCAATGCTTTTTGTATTTGCTTCGTGTCAAAATGAGACACTAAACGAAGATGCTTCTGCTTTAGCTGAAGACGAATTGTCAATGGAAGATGAAATCCTTGTTTCCGATGGGCAAGAGGATGAAACTTTCGTATTAAATCAAGACCTTACAACTGATATGGTTGCTGATGAGCTTACTTTTTCAATGTCTAGTGACCTAACTAGCGGTAGTACTCCAGAAGCTGATATTGAAGGATTTGAATTGAGCTTACCAGATGTTGTAAGTATTACAACAACTGAAAAAAGAGCTGAAGAAGCTTACTTTATTTTAGACATTTTAAATACTAATTTAAAGGGTACTGATCTTCTTGCCTGGTGTATTGATCTTGATTTAAGCTTAGAGGTTGAAGGACCATTAAGTTTTGATGTTTATTCAAGTTATGGAAGTGATATTCCTAGCGGAACATTTGACAATCCTGACAATTTAGATTTAGTTAACTACATCTTAAACCAAAATTACGTTGGTGCAAGTAGCCCAAATGGAGGTACTTACACTTATGGTCACGTTCAGTGGGCTATTTGGGAACTTCTTAACAGCAATAATTGTAACATTTGTGACAATTTAACAAATCCAGTTGGAAATTGGAGAAGTGATTCTAGAAATCTAGAAAAAGGTAAAGAAATTCTTCAAAATGCTTTAAATAATGGCGAAGGTTTTATTCCAGCTGTAGGTCAAAAAATAGGTGTTGTACTTATCCCTGAAGGTAAGCAGCCTATAATTATCATGAAAGATGTTCCTGTAAAAGAAGTACCTTGTAGTGATTGTACTGGAAAAGTTACTGATTTAGTTTTAGAATTTGATTGGAATAGTACTCATAAAATCGATATCGTTCAAAGATATGAGAACACGTGTTATGGTAAAAGAGTTTATTGTAACAGATATGTAAAGCCAGGTGAAAAGATTCACATTTCTGGTAAGAATCATGATGGAACATTCGGTAAGTATATTTACATATACATTAACAATTGTTACTATACTAAAATCAAAACTAATTGTTATGTAAAAATAGGCCCTGGTTATTACAGAGGTGTATTTAATGTGATTAGCGGTAATAGTAGTCATGGAGGTGAGCTTTGTGATTATGTTGCACCAACTCATAACGATACATGTGTTAGATACTGGTAAAATATACTACAATATATAATTGTAGATGTAAAACCTGGGTTGTTTAAGTTAACTTGAATATACCACAAATAATAGCTAAAAGGCTGCCTTTAAAAAGGCAGCCTTTTTTTTACGTTATGAATTGTACAGACATGGAATACTATAATACTACATAAATTATTACTCATTTTTGCAGAAAGTAACATACTAAAAGTATTAGAATATTAAAACAGGCTAAAATGAATTTTATAAATGTAAATGTAATGAGCCAGTTATATTAAAAAAGATGCTATCATCTTTAAGAGTTTAAAGAATAATGAGATTTGATAATGCTCGTTAATTTTGTCTCGAATCTAAATTACTTTAAATTTTTTTTATATCCGTGATAATGCATAAACCAATAATATTAGCAATAACAAGCCTTTAAAAGATTCGTTCTCCAAAATATATAGGATTAAGCTTGTAAACAAGCTTATTTAAATACAATTGCAGTATTTCATTTATATTTTATCATTAATGTCCGACTAAAATATAGACTTTGGCAAATTTTGTTAGGATTTTTTTCTGCTTAAAATTATATTTTTTGTACGCCAAATAAGTTTATATACTGTAGGAATTGGATCTTTGATAGCAAAAAAAAGAGGCGTTTGGCACTTCAAAAATTTATAGTCAAGCAATATAAAGGGTGATTTTTTTATTTTTTTTATTAATCCTTTTAAATTAAAATAAGAAATTAATTTTGCTGTAGGTTTCTCAAAATGTATATTTAAACAACTAAGGCAATTAAACACAGGGAAGTTTACACCTGCAATAGCAGATGCATCTGTATTATACCAATACCTTGTATTAATTTCTATAATTTTAAATTCATTGGTGTTTTCATCAAATCGCCAATCGATATTTGCAACCCCAGACCAGTTTAAACTTTTCATCAAAACCTCAAGATTTTCTAATAAATCCACGTTTTCAACAAAGTCAAAACCTATTTGATATGTTAAATCTCCATTTTCAAATAAGCTTCCTTTTTGGATAGAGTATGCCAAAATATTGCCGTCTTTGCAAAGTACATTTGTACAAATATCATATCCATGTATAAACTCTTGGATTATAGTTTTACATTTAAATGTATTGGTATTATAATAATCGGCAATTTCCTTATCACTTCTTAATACCTCAATACCTTTACCACCACCATAACCAATTACGGGTTTAACAATAATTGGAAATTTTAAATCGATTCTATCAGGTAATTTTTTTTCTGTAATTATAATACTTTCAGGACAAGGTAAATTATTTTGCTTTAAATAGTTATTTAAAAGTCCTTTGTCACTTGCTATAGTGTAGTATTCCAGACTAGGAAGTAAAACGCTTTTAATTTTTATAGAATTTTTATTTTCAATTAATTTTTTAATACCATAATCAATAATTGGAAGTATAACATCAATCACATATTTTTCTGAAATACGGTTTATTTTCTCAATCCAATCACTATCAGAGATTGTTTTTTCATAATAAAAAAATTTTTTGACATGCCTTGAAAATCGAATGTTATTACTTTTTGACTTAGACATGATATAAACATCAATTTCTTTCGACATTGAAAAACAGTTTATAACATATCCCATGATATAGCTTTCTCCATCAGGGATTAACACAGAAAATTTTTTCATAAGTAAAAAAATTATAGTTTAAAATTCATTAGGATTTCTAAAAATGTTTCGTGCATAATATCTGTATAATTTAAATGTGTTACCATCCTAAGTTTTCCGTTTCCTAAACTAATTATATATATGCCTTTTTCAGCTAACTGGTTAATAAATACATGTTCATTGATATGATCATTAATCTGAAATATTACGATATTGGTTTCAACGGGCTCAACAGATTTAATAACTGATAATTTCCTCAAAACATTTTCAATATCTTTTGCCTTTTTATGGTCTTCTTTAAGTCTGTTTATATTATTTTTTAAAGCATACAATCCAGCTGCGGCTAAATAACCTGATTGTCGCATATTACCTCCAAAAATTTTTCTTACACGAAGTGCATTTTTCATAATATTAAAATTACCAATAAGCACAGAACCCACAGGACAGCCAAGCCCTTTACTTAAACATACAGAAATAGTATCAAAAATTTTTCCGTACTGTTTTGGGGTTTCATCATTAACAACAAATGCATTCCATAAACGCGCACCATCTAAATGAAAACCTAGGTTATGTTTTTCACAAACGCCTTTTATACGCTTAATCTCATCAATATCCCAACAGCTACCTCCTCCTCTATTTGTGGTGTTTTCAATTTCCACTAAACTGGTTTTGCTAAAATAATAAGCTTCTGGATTTATGGCCTCCTCAACCTGTCGTGCAGTAAACATTCCTCGATGTCCGTCTATTAGTTTGCAAGAAATACCACTATTAAATGAAGCGCCACCAGATTCATAATTGTATATATGTGCATCCTTATCACAGATCATTTGGTCTCCAGGGTTTGTATGCAACTTTAAAGCCGTTTGGTTTGCCATAGTGCCGCTAGGAAAAAACAGAGCCTGCTCTTTACCGAACATTTTTGAAATCTTAGCTTCCAATGCGTTTACTGTTTCATCTTCTCTAAAAACGTCATCACCAACTTTAGCTTGTATCATGGCTTCCAACATGGCTTGCGATGGTTTTGTAACCGTATCACTTCGTAAATCTATATTCATTGTCAGTCCCTAGGATTAATTTTATAATAAATCCAATTTCAATTTAAAATCATCGTAATCATTAGGATTTGTATGTATTAAGAGAAAGCTTCATTTTCCCAGATGAAAGTTGAGGGATTTCATCAACATATTCAATTTCAATTATAGCATTTGAACCTAGGAAATTTTGTAGTATATCAATCATTTTTTCTTCTTGGGTAAATATACCATCCATATTAATTTTAACAACATATGTTTTTTCGCCCTTTTGAATTAACTGTGATTGTTTAAACTCAGGAAAATATTCCAATTCATAAACAACCGTAGTCATTACATTTCCTTGGGTATCATATATGGTATCCATTCTTCTTCCTTCAACTTTAGAAAATGAAGGAGCGCCATTAAAAAAATTCTTATCTACATTCATAATGGCTAAATCTCCAGTGTCATACCTGATCATTGGCATATGATAGTTAAATAAATCTGTAACCACAACTCTTCCTAACGTTCCATAGCTTACGGGTACATCCTCATCAAGGTCTAAAATCTCTATAAAATAACTTGCCCAATTTATATGGTAACTTTGCCCAGCATTCTTTATTTGTTGTGATAATATCCCATTTTCCATGTTAGAATAACGCGATAATATATCAAAATTAAAAAATTTTTTTACAGCTTTTTTTATTGGTAAACCAAGGGGCTCTGCAATAGCAATCATAGAACTAATATCAATCCTAAAAGCTGGTGCATTTACAGATTCCAGATATTTACAAATCTCTTTAAAATAAGAGGTGTAACCAATAAAGGCATTTGTAGAATTTCCTTTTTTTATTTTACTAATTAAATCTTGTATATGATTGTCTTTTACATCTCTTACATTAATTGTTTTTATGTTTTGTAGAAAAGAATACCATGCCGTTTTGGTAAACATACTACCCCACACTTTCATGTAAAAGAGTCTGTGTCCAATTTTATATCCAGCTTTTTCCCCAAAATATAAAGTATCTGCCGTATTTCTGTTTCTTTTGCCAATATCCATAAATACGTGTAATGGTGTACCTGTTGATCCGCTAGTACTTACTTTATATCCAGGCTTATTTGTAAATTTTATTGAGATAAAGTCATCAAGTTCTTTTCGTAAAATAAGCTTATTAACAACAGGAAAATCAGTTATGGAATTATAATTATTAGAATTCTTATAATAAGGTACTGTTTTTATGGCATGGTTTAGAATGTTATTAAGATAGTTTTCTCTCATTTGTATTGATTCGGTATCCTGAAAATTTTCAAGAATATATTTAATTTCTTCAAAGTGACTTTTAATGACTCGTCCTTTTAAAAAATCCGTAAACCAAAATGATTTATACCTTATTCGTTCTAATAGCTTCATTGCAAACAAAACAAAGAAATCCTTAATAGAAAAACAAATAAAAACGACAAGATTAAAAATTAAACTATTAAACTATTAAACCTATATTATTGTACATTATTTTTTAATACCGTATTAGATATCTATTTTTGTTAAAAACAATCAAATTATGATTACATCAGATCAAATTAAACAATTAAATACCCGCCTCGATAAACTTAGGCACTATCTTTGACATTGATGCCAAACTCATAGAAGTACAAAACGAAGAAGAGCAAACCTTCGACCCTAATTTCTGGAATGATTCCAAGGCTGCAGAAATTATAATGAAATCACTCCGTGTTAAGAAAAAATGGATACAGGATTTTAAGGACGCTAAAACCTTAGTTGAAGATTTAGAAGTTATTTATGAGTTTTTTAAGGAGGAAGAAGCCACATTAGAACATGTTGAAGACAGGTATAACAAAGCCACTACCGTAATTGAAGATATTGAATTTAGGAATATGCTTTCAGAAGAGGGCGATAGCTTAAGTGCCGTATTGCAAATCACTGCGGGCGCAGGAGGTACTGAAAGTTGTGATTGGGCAAGTATGCTCATGCGTATGTATTTAATGTATGCAGAAAAAAACGGCTTAAAAGTAAAAGAGTTAAATTTTCAAGAAGGTGATGTTGCAGGTATAAAAACAGTAACCTTAGAAATTGAGGGCGATTTTGCTTTTGGTTGGCTCAAAGGTGAAAATGGCGTACATAGATTAGTGCGTATTTCGCCTTTTGATAGTAATGCCAAACGCCATACCAGTTTTGCTTCGGTTTACGTGTATCCGCTTGTAGATGATACGATTGAAATTGAAATAAACCCTGCAGATATTGATATTACAACAGCACGATCTAGCGGTGCTGGTGGACAAAATGTAAATAAGGTTGAAACAAAGGTGCAATTAACTCACAAACCATCTGGTATACAAATTTCTTGTTCTGAGACACGTTCTCAGCATGATAATAGGTCTAGAGCTATGCAAATGCTTAAATCACAATTGTATGAAATTGAACTTCAAAAACAATTATCACAACGTGATGATATTGAAGCTGGAAAAATGAAAATTGAGTGGGGAAGCCAAATTAGAAATTACGTAATGCACCCGTATAAATTAGTAAAAGATGTAAGAACGGCTCATGAAACGGGTAATGTAGATGCTGTTATGGATGGTTATATTGATGAATTCTTAAAATCCTATTTAATGATGATGGGCCAAAAACCTGAAGATGAAAACACTATATTTTAAATAATGATTAGCAACTACAATATGAGCGATTGAAAGTATAATGAATAAAATAGAAACCATAATATTCGACCTTGGCGGCGTTCTAATCGATTGGAATCCTGAATATGTTTTTTTAGATGTTTTTAATGGAGACAGAAAAAAAATGAAATGGTTTTTCGATACTATTTGCACAAGCGATTGGAACGAAAATCAAGATGCTGGCTATCCTTTGAGTCAAGGTACAAAAGACCTTGTAAAACGTTTTCCTGAATATGAGAAGGAAATAACCATGTATTACGGGCATTGGGAAGATATGTTAGGCGATGCTATTTCAGGAACTGTTGATATATTTAAAAAATTAATTGATTCCAGTAACTATAAAGTTGTAGCGTTAACAAATTGGAGTGCAGAAACCTTTCCTATAGCATTAAATCGTTTTGATTTTTTACAGTGGTTTGAAGGTATTATAGTTTCAGGAGAAGAAAAAACAAGAAAACCATTCGATGCTATTTACAATATTACTTTAAGACGATTCAATATACAGCCAAATCATGCCATTTTTATTGATGATAATCTTAGAAATATTGAAGCTGCCAAGAATCTAGGTATAAACGGCATTCATTTTACATCTCCCGAAAAACTGCTCCAGCAATTAAAAGCTTTTAATATACATTTATAATGATAAAAATATATCACAATAATAGATGCTCTAAATCGCGTTGTGGATTAGCATTTTTAGAAACCTCAGGTAAACCGTTTAAGGTTGTTAAATATCTTGATGATGTTCCTACGGTCTCAGAATTAAAAAACATCCTTAAATTACTCAATATAGAGCCTATAGATTTGGTTAGAAAAAATGAAGCTATTTGGAAAGAAAATTTCAAAAATAAAGACCTAAACGATTCTGAAATAATTATTGCCATGGTTAAATATCCTAAGCTTATAGAGCGCCCTATCGTAATTAACGGAAATAAAGCTGTTATTGGAAGACCACCTGAACTCATATTAAACATTTTATAAATAATACTGTTAACATAATTTTAACCAAAAAGCATTAAACCTTGGGTTAAATTTGTAGTCAAAACGACTAAAATTTGTATATGCTTAAAAAGTTTTCATTATGCCTATCAATCTTTATTTTATTTATACAATTCACGTTTGCTCAAAGATCAGATTCTAAAGAAGTAAAAGTTTCAGGAATTGTAATTGATAAAGCGACTAAACTCCCCTTGGAATATGCCACTATAGCTTTTTTAAATAAACGCGAAAACAAAATAGTAACTGGAGGCATTACAGATACTAAAGGATACTTCAGCATTCCTGTACCAAAAGGAATTTATGATATTACTATAGAGTATATATCATTCAAGACCATTACAATTTCAGATAAAACCATAACTAAAGCTGAAAACTTAGGTTCTTTCTCGTTGGAAATTAATGCAGAAGCCTTAAAAGCTGTGGAAATTATTGCAGAAAAAACAACTGTGGAAATTAAGCTGGATAAAAAAATATACAACGTAGGTAAAGATCTTACGGTAAGTGGCGGAAATGTGAGTGATGTTCTGGATAATGTACCATCAGTTTCTGTTGATGCTGAGGGTAATGTGGCATTAAGAGGAAATGATAATGTACGTATTCTCATTAATGGGAAACCCTCTGGTTTAGTAGGTCTTAATTCAACTGAAGCCTTAAAACAGCTACCTGCTGATGCTATTGAAAAAGTAGAAGTCATCACCTCCCCTTCTGCTAGGTATGAAGCTGAAGGTACTGCTGGTATATTGAATATTATTCTGCGAAGAAGCAAATTACAAGGTTTTAATGGATCTATTACTACAAACTTAGGATACCCTGCTACAGCAGGAATTTCTGGAAATATTAATTATAGAACAGGAAATGTTAATATTTTTAATACTACGTCTTACCAATATACTGAAAGATTAGGAAGGTGGTTTAATGATGTAAAATATTTCGATATAAACACACCCGATTTAGATGAAAAGCGAAGGTGGACAGATACCAGAAAAGGCATAACAACAAATACGGGGATTGAATGGTACATCAATGATTCCGCTTCAATAACGTCATCGGTCGTATATCGCGATAATGATTCCGAAAATAATTCAATTAATACACTCGTACAGTTCGATAAAATCGATAATACCTTTAGTGAAAGTGAACGAAGAGATCCAGAGCAAGAGAAAGATAAAACCATACAATATGCACTAAACTTTACTAAGAATTTTAAAGCTAGTAATCATAAATTAACGTTCGATTTTCAATATGAAGATTCAAATGAAGATGAAAATTCATTGATCACATTAGATGGTTTTGAAAGTGAAATAGTATCTACACTAGAAGACCAAAACAATATATTGCTACAATCTGATTATGTTGTGCCAGTAGGAGAAATGAGCCAAATAGAACTTGGATATCGTGGCGATTTCACCACACGTTCAACAGATTTTGAGGTGTCTATTTTTGATGCTGATACCAATACTTTTTTAATCAATAACAATCTAACCAATCTATTTAATTTTAAACAATACATTACCGCACTTTATGCTCAATTTGGAAGTAAAGCAGGTTCGTTTTCTTACCTTTTAGGTTTAAGGATGGAAAATACGAGAATTACTCTAGATCAACCAACAACTGGAGAATTCAATAGAAAAAAAATAAATGGTTTGTTCCCTACGGTTAATTTAAATTATGAAATAAGCGATACCCAAAGTTTCAGCATAGGCTATAATAGGCGAATAAGAAGACCAAGAGGTTTCATGCTCAACCCCTTCCCTTCCCGTTCTAGCGTTACCAATGTATTTCAAGGCAATCCAGATTTAAACCCAACCTTTGCCAGCACGTTCGAGCTTGGATATTTAAATAAGATTAATAAACTAACCATATCATCATCCCTATACTTTTCGCAATCCACAGATATTATGACTTTTGTAAGTAGAAAAAATGATGAAACCGTAATTGTAAATAACAATGAATTTCCAGTTATTGAAAGGGGCCCTGTAAATTTAGGAACTGATAAACGCTATGGTTTTGAGTTGAATTTAAATTACAATGCATCAAAAAAATGGCGTATAAATAGTGATTTTAATATTTTCAAATTTGAACGTGATGGTAATTTCGAAGGTGTGGATTTAAGTGCTAATAATTTAACTTGGACTGCTAGATTAACAAATAAAGTAACACTGCCTTACAGTATTGATTGGCAAACCAACATAAACTATCGTGGACCAACTCAAGATGCACAAAACGACAGGAGAAGTGTTTTTTCCACCAATTTAGCTTTTAGTAAAGATTTATTTAAAGACAAAGCATCTATTGCTTTTAACATAAGGGACGTTTTTAACAGTGCTTTTTACAGTAATGATATTACAGCAGAAGCTTTTACGGCATATCAAGAAATTCAATTTAGAGGTGGTCGTATCTATAGTTTAGCATTTACCTACCGATTTAACCAAAAGAAAAAACGAGAGCGACAGGGTGGGTATGATGGTGGCGGTATGGATATGTAGTACAACGCAAAAAAAAGGAAGCTAAAATTTAGCTTCCCTTTTTCTTATATGGTAAATTAATGTTAAGCTTGACGCTTAGCCTTTCTTTCATCTCTAATTTCTTTTAATCTTTCTATTAAAGAACCTCCAATCCAATAAGGGATAACAAAAGTTAATAAAAAAATCATTAACCAAAATCCTAAAGTTAAAATGCCTAAGAATGCTAAAAAGCCTAAATACTGGTCAAATTCAAACATAAGTGTAATTGTCTTTTATAAATACTTTACAAATATAATGCAAAGGATAGTCTTAAACAATATCAAGTTAAAAATTATTAACCGAGTTTTTAACTAATCTAAATTGGGTTGTGGCGTCATACGCAAATAAGGTTTGATTTCATCAACACCTTTGGTGAATATCCCTTGGGCATCTTCAGTTGAAATTGCCGGACTAATTACAACGTCCTCACCATGGTTCCAATTGGCAGGTGTTGCAACTTTATGATATGCTGTTAATTGTAACGAGTCTATAACGCGTAGTAACTCATCAAAATTTCGGCCTGTTGATGCTGGATAAGTTATAATAAGTTTCACCTTTTTATCATTACCAATAACAAAAACTGAACGTACCGTTAATTTACTATCTGCATTCGGGTGAATCATGTCATAAAGCTCAGAAACCTTTCTATCTTCATCAGCAATTATAGGAAAATTTACTGTAGTCGATTGGGTTTCATTAATATCATTAATCCAATCTTTATGCGACTCTAGTCCATCCACACTAAGCGCTACAACCTTTACATTTCTTTTATCAAACTCGCTTTTATATTTTGCTACTGTTCCTAATTCCGTTGTACAAACAGGTGTATAATCTGCTGGGTGGGAAAATAAAATACCCCAACCATCACCTAACCAATCATGAAAGTTTATAGTCCCTTCTGTGGATTGAGCTGTAAAATTTGGAGTTACATCTCCTAATCTAATTGTTGCCATAATAATTTATATAATTAATTTACATTTTTAATCCTACTAATTTAATAGATTTTAAAGAATTAATATAAAATATTCCGTTATTAAATTGTTAAAAAGAAGTTACAAAAACTAATAAAAATCATATTCAAAAACATATCAAAATAATTACCTTAGCAATTCAACATTTAAGTATTATTTAAGATGAGTTACAGAATTGAAAAAGATACTATGGGCGAGGTAAAAGTACCTTCCGATAAACTTTGGGGAGCACAAACTGAACGTTCTAGAAATAACTTTAAAATTGGCCCTTCGGCATCTATGCCATTAGAGATAGTTTACGGTTTTGCCTACTTAAAAAAAGCGGCGGCATATACCAATTGTGAACTAGGCGTTTTAGCTATTGAAAAACGTGATTTAATAGCAAAGGTTTGTGAAGAAATCTTAAAAGGCAAACACGACAACCAGTTTCCGTTAGTAATTTGGCAAACAGGTTCTGGCACACAAAGCAACATGAATGTTAATGAAGTTGTTGCAAACAGAGCACATCAAATAGCAGGTAGAGTTATTGGTGAAGGTGATAAAACAATTCAACCGAATGATGATGTGAATAAATCACAATCCTCAAACGATACCTTTCCAACAGGTATGCACATTGCAGCTTATAAAAAAATTGTGGAAATAACTATTCCCGGGGTAAAACAATTACGCGATACATTACATAAAAAATCAAATGCGTTTAACAATGTTGTTAAAATAGGAAGAACACACCTTATGGACGCCACACCAATTACATTAGGGCAAGAATTGTCTGGTTACGTTGCGCAATTGGACCATGGTTTAAAAGCGCTTAAAAACACATTACCGCATTTAAGTGAATTAGCACTTGGTGGAACTGCGGTTGGTACAGGCTTAAACACACCAAAAGGCTACAGCAAACGTGTTGCAGAATACATTGCTGAATTTACAGGCTTACCTTTTGTAACAGCACCTAATAAATTTGAAGCCTTAGCAGCTCATGATGCTTTAGTCGAAACTCATGGTGCTTTAAAACAATTAGCGGTATCGTTAAACAAGATTGCAAATGATATTAGAATGATGGCTTCAGGACCACGTTCCGGAATTGGAGAAATTACCATTCCGGCAAACGAGCCAGGAAGTTCCATAATGCCAGGCAAAGTAAATCCAACACAATGCGAAGCATTAACTATGGTTTGTGCACAAGTAATGGGCAACGATATAGCAGTTTCTGTTGGCGGCATGCAAGGCCATTACGAACTTAATGTATTTAAACCCGTTATGGCTGCAAACGTATTGCAATCGGCACAATTAATAGGAGATGCGTGTTCTAGTTTTGAAGCACATTGTGCTTTTGGTATCGAGCCAAACCACGAGGTTATTAAAACTTTATTAAACAATTCTTTAATGTTAGTAACCGCATTAAACACAAAAATCGGCTATTATAAAGCTGCTGAAATTGCTAATACAGCGCATACCAACGGAACAACTTTAAAAGAAGAAGCTGTAAACTTGGGATATGTTACTGCTGAAGATTATGATGCTTGGGTAAAACCGGAAAACATGGTTGGAAGCCTTAACTAATAGTGGTATTAAATAAATAATTTAATAAAAATAGACAGGTAAATAATTTATCTGTCTTTTTATTTGCTCATAAATTGAGAACTTATACTATAAAAAATTCTAGTTTCTTTTTTCCAAACTGTATAGTGTTTTGGGCGTTACCACAAGGGTCGGGCTTTACGTTACAAGTCCTCGGTTCGCCAATAAAAATTGGCAAACCTGTGGGCTATCCACTGCAATCCCTAACGCGCCACTGCTATAGAAGCCTTCCTAAACGCTCCAAAGGCGATAAATTGCTTACTCTTACTTTTCGAAAGCCTTCAAGGTTTAAAAAAAATGTAGGTTATGCTGTTCTGCCTTTTAGGGACTAAGGTACCTAAAAAACCCATTTTCCCCATTTGGTAATTGCTCATCGCTTCCATAATCTTAGTTTAAATATTATTACATAAGACCCGTAGTGATGCAATAATGAAAACGGATCGATATTATCAATCTTTAGTGTTGGTATGGGCTGCCTTAATTGAATTGGTTCCAAATTCACAAAATCACCTCTACCTACTTTTTTTTATAGTATTTAATGTCATAATATTATTTTATTTTTTTGAAAAAAGAAATCTATTTTTTTTTTTAATATCTACAAGGTAATAAGAACCTTGCAGTAAGGCTTACTATATTTTACACGGAAAGTATTTAATTTAAAAAAACGATTATCGCATTTTATCCAACAAATTACTTAATTGTTCCGCTTCCTCTTCACTTAAATTATTCAATAATTCTCTATTAAAATTATTAGGGATTGAGTCTAAAAACGATTTCCCTTCTTTTGTAATACCAATTTTTACCACACGCCTATCATGCTCAGAAGCGCAACGTTCTATATATCCCTTTGCACATAACTTATCCATTAAACGTGTTGCATTAGGCGAACGCTCTAACATTCTATCTTTAATAGTTTGTACGTTTAATGGTTCGTCTGCACCTTTTAAAATTCTTAATATATTATACTGCTGTGGCGAGATACCAAAAGATTTAAAAAACTCATTTTGATAACTCATAATCCAATTTGCAGTATATATAATATTCAATAATGCTTTTACTCTATTGTTTTCAAATTTGGAATTTATGTCTTTTGCTAAATCTCCCATGTTTTGTATGCCGTTACAGTGCTTTTTGAAAACACTTTACTTTACTATTTAAGGTTGAATGTAATTCAGCATTAACAATTTTTCCTGCTTTAAAATTTTCAAAAAAAGAGGGTAAACAAAAATCTGCAATAATGTTGCCTCCCATGTGTTTAAAGCGCCCTTTGGCAATTTCTAATACTGTAGCTCCTCCTCTATCTCCAGGAGATGTTGCCATTAAAAGCATAGGCTTTTCACTCCAGAGTTTTCCATCTATTCTAGACATCCAATCAAACATATTTTTAAACGCAGTTGAATAAGCACCGTTATGCTCTGCTAAAGACAAGACAATACCATCTGATGATTTTATAAGGTCTAAAAACTTTTTAGCGTTATCCGGAATGCCTTTTTTAGTTTCTAAATCTATTCCATAAATTGGTAATTCAAAATCATTCAAATCTAATATTGTAGTTTCAACTTGTTCAACTAAACTTGCAGCATATATTGCCAATTGTTTATTAATTGATGTTTTACTGTTACTACCTGCAAATGTTATTAGCTTTTTCATAAATAAACCTTTATTTCTATTTCCTAAAAGGAGGAAACCTCTATATAATTCAAATATAAAAATAAAAACATTTATATTCCAAGGAATATAATTCCACGTAATATTATTTAACAAAATATTCACTTTCAATAGCGGAATTGGTTTCGTAAATTCGTAACAAATAATCAGTATTATGGATATCAACTTCAATAAAAACGAAGATTATAATAAACTCTTAGCATCGGACCTTCAAAAACGCCTAGCTGAAGTAAGCTTAGGCGGTGGTAAATCGCGTATAGAAAAGCAACATAGCAAGGGTAAAATGACTGCCAGAGAGCGTATTGATTTTCTATTGGATGAGAAGAAAAAATCTATTGAAATCGCAGCTTTTGCAGGAGAGGATATGTACGAAGAGCATGGCGGATGCCCCTCTGGTGGTGTAATTGTTAAAATTGGTTATATAAAAGGAAAACAATGTATTGTTGTAGCTAATGATGCTACAGTTAAAGCTGGTGCATGGTTTCCTATTACGGGTAAAAAAAATCTTCGTGCGCAAGAAATAGCCATTGAAAACAAATTACCGATAATATATTTAGTAGATTCTGCTGGTGTTTATTTACCCTTACAGGATGAGATTTTTCCTGATAAAGAACATTTTGGACGAATTTTTAGAAACAATGCCATTATGAGCAGTATGGGCATTATACAAATTTCGGCAGTTATGGGGAGTTGTGTTGCTGGGGGTGCTTACCTTCCGATTATGAGCGATGAAGCTTTAATAGTTGATAAAACAGGTAGTATATTTTTAGCAGGAAGTTACCTGGTAAAAGCTGCCATAGGCGAAAGTATTGATAATGAAACTTTAGGAGGTGCAACTACGCATTGCGAAATTTCTGGAGTTACCGATTATAAGGCAAAAGATGATGCAGATGCTTTAAATACAATTAAGAACATAATTGATAAAATTGGCGATTATGATAAAGCCGGATTCAATAGAAATGAATCAAAGAAACCAAAAGAAAACCCTGAAGATATATTTGGAATTATTCCCAAAAGTCGTGCCGACCAATACGATATGTACGAGGTCATTAAATGTTTAGTTGATAATTCAGAATACGATGAATATAAAGCGGGCTATGGACAAACTATAATTACCTGTTATGCACGTATTGATGGTTGGGCAGTTGGTATTGTTGCAAACCAACGTAAACTGGTTAAAACCACAGGCTCTAAGACCAAGCCGACCGAGATGCAATTTGGTGGCGTTATTTATAATGATTCTGCCGATAAGGCGACCCGTTTTATGGCCAACTGTAACCAAAAGAAAATTCCATTAGTGTTTCTTCAAGATGTTACAGGTTTTATGGTAGGAAGTAAAAGTGAACATGGTGGAATAATTAAAGATGGCGCAAAAATGGTAAATGCCCTTAGTAATTCTGTTGTACCAAAATTTACGATTATTATTGGTAATAGTTATGGTGCTGGTAATTATGCCATGTGCGGAAAAGCTTATGACCCCAGGTTAATTGTCGCTTGGCCAAGCGCAGAACTTGCGGTGATGAGTGGTAATTCTGCTGCCAAGGTATTATTACAAATTGAAAAAGCTTCGCTTTTAAAAAAAGGAGAAAAAATTACTCCTGAAAAAGAAGAAGCAATGTTTAAAAAAATTAAAGACCGTTATGATAACCAAGTATCTCCATACTATGCAGCTGCCAGAATTTGGACAGATGCCATAATTAATCCGTTAGATACTAGAACTTGGATTTCCATGGGTATTGAAGCTGCTAACCATGCACCTATTGAGAAGAAATTCAACTTAGGTGTTTTACAAGTTTAATCCATAAAACTGTTATTATTTTACGCTGTGGTTTATTTATTGCAAATAGCTACTTCAAATATTATTTTCTTCTAAAAACAATTTACCTAAAGCCAAATGCTTCCTACAATATAACTTCATCTTCAACTGAAAAGCCATTTAAAATAAGGATACTATAAACAATGTTTCCATCCCTCTGAAAGTTTTTTACCATATGTAAAATAAAATTTTCAAAAGCTATTGTATACATTAAATATTCTTGTTTTGACTTGAAACACTATTAAAATCAACGATAGCTATTAAAACTATGTTTTAAGAAAAGTTTTTATAAAATGATTTTAAATAAAGCTATGGGAAAGTTTTTAAAGAGCAATTTAATCTCTAAAACTATTTTCAAATTACTGGTAGGAAAAAATGAACTAGACTGTTATAATATAAATACTTAATTAATTAATAAATAAAATAAATGATTATGTTGAACAGTTTTAAACTTTTAAATTTTCACTAATTGTGCTTATGCTATCCAAATGTTCATAAAATGGCGATAATTAAATTGAAGACATGACTCCAACAGGAATTACCGTAAGTTCTTATTTAGAAAATGAAACAGACCTTTCGGAATTTAATAAAGCTTGGATTAAAACAAATTTAAAAAACACACTAAGAGACCGTATAGATTACACCATATTCGCTCCTAATAATTAAGCTTTTAAAAATGCTTCAATTGTAGTTAATAATTATAAATTGACAGAAGAAATAAATGAACGAAAAGATTTATTACTCAATACAATTATAACTAAACGGATGTTAAAAAGTGATTTTTTAATATTTTAAAATATGGCTATGATTCCACATTGGCCTTAAATTCAAACAATTATCAAAATTTAAGTATATTTTTTAAGGCTGAAGCTTCGATTATATTAAACGGTAAATCAAAGGTTATTGTTAGCGATATAGAAACTGATAATTCTATTATGCACAAAGTAAATAAAATTATTCCATTACCGACAACAAATAATTATATTGATATAGACCCTGACTTGGCATTATTTAATAAAACTACAACCGATTACTTTAATTTTTGGAGAAGTAAACTAATTCCAAAATTAGGGCGTACTATTTTTACTGTAATTAATAGCGGATTTTATTCTTATACATAGAATTTATAGATAAAGGCAAAAGTAATTATGAAAATGCAGCTTATAATTATGACTTTTTAAGAGACTGTCACGTATCTAATCAAATGATTAAAATGGAAAATTTGAGAACACCGAAATTTACATTTATATCATATTAAACACTAAATATTATGCTATTATGGAGGATAATATCAATATTATTGAAGCGTTTAATTTTAACTCGAATCCAAACATTATATTCGGAGACATTCAGACTACTGATGGGATTATTCACAAAATTGATAAAATGCTAGGCGCAATTAATATTTTTGATTTTTCCAAATAAATTTAAATTAACATAAACAAAGCGAGACCATTTAAATGGTCTCGCTTTGTTTATGACGTAAATATTCTGTTTTAATTATTTAATCTTTGTACTAAAAGGAAACAACAACTGAATACCTTTCTTCTCAGACATGGCTTTTACTTCTTTCAATATATTATAATTTTCATTGCCTAGCTCTTCTTTCAAAATCGTTTCTTTAGTTTTAGCTAAACCAAAATCTTGAAGCATTTTTTCAATATTTTTTTTAAATACAGGGAATTCTCGTATTGTATATTCTTTTAGACCCGCTGCTTCTGCGGCATATTTTAATGCTAAATCCAAACCGCCCAACTCATCAACTAAACCAATTTTAACAGCATCAACACCTGTCCAAACACGGCCCTGTGCAATAAGTTCCACTTGTGCTCTTGTTAAATTTCTACCTTCAGCTACGCGACTAGAAAACAAATCGTAAATATCTAAAATTCCCTCTTTAATAAATCCGCGTTGATCTTCATTTAAAGGTTCAAAAAAACTATAGGAAACAGCGTTTTTATTAGTAATAACCTGTTCTGCATTAATGCCCATATTATCCGCTAATTCCTTTCCATTTGGTAGCATACCAAACACCCCAATACTTCCTGTTATGGTTGTAGGTTCTGCAAAAATTTTATCGGCATTTGTAGATATATAATAGCCTCCCGAAGCTGCTAAATCTCCCATAGAAACAATTACAGGTTTCACCTTTTTGGTCAGTTCGATTTCACGCCAAATCAACTCACTTGCCAAGGCGCTTCCTCCTGGAGAATTTACTCTTAAAACAATCGCTTTAATCTTATCATCATGTCTCGCTTTTTTCAAGGATTTATTTATTGAAATATGACCTACAGTACCCTTTTCACCTTCAGCATACATAATATCACCTTCTGCATAAATAACAGCGATTCTATTTTTACTGTAATTTGATTTCAATTTAGGTGCTGCATATGCAGCATAGTCTGCGATATTTACTATATTCAAATCCTTATCAGAATGTATTCCTATAGCATGTTTAATTGCATCTATATATTGATCATGATAGGCTATTTTATCCACCAAATTTGAGGCTTTAGCCAAATTGGAGTTTCTAGCTAATAAACTATCTGCGATAGTATTTAATTTATCGATTGGAATATGTCTGCTTTTAGAAATATCTTGTTTCATTTCATTCCAAAGTGAGTTTAAGTAAACCGAGATTTGTTCTCTATTATTATCACTCATTTCGTTGGCTATAAATGGCTCAACAGCGCTTTTAAACTTTCCTAACCTAACAACCTCCATCTTTAGGCCTGTTTTTTCTTGAAAATCTTTAAAATATAAACGCTCTGTAGATAGCCCTTTAAACTCCATCATGCCAACAGGGTTTAAATAAATAGTATCTGCTATAGAGCTTAAATAATAATCTTTTTGGGAATAAATATCGCCATACGCCACAACAAATTTGCCAGATTCCTTGAATTTCGATAAGGCGCCTCGCAATGCTTTAGTTTGTGAAATACCAGCACTAATAAAATTATTATCAATTGAAATTCCTTTTATATTATTATCAGTTTCTGCGTATTTTATAGCATCTATGATATTAAACAGCCCATTTTTCTTGTTTTCATTTAGAAAGGGATATTCGGCAAATTCGGTTTTTCCGGCGTAATCGTTAATTGGAAAATCTAATTTTAATTCTAAAACTGAATTTGATTTCAGATTAACTAAATCATCAGCTCCAGAACCAAATAAAATTCCTAATAATAACATTCCAAAAAAACAAATAATCAGGAATACAAAAATACCAGTAACGGTGGATAGTACGCGCTTTAAAAAACTCATAATCAAATTTTATTTTAATAAATAATAAGGTCGTGCTTAAACAAGGTTTAGTGCTTCTAAAGTTTTTATACGATGGATTTTCCCTGAATTGGTGAGTTTAAATTTTGGAATAAAAATAACTTCTTTAGGCTTTTCATATTTATCCAAATCATTGAAAATTGAATCATCAATAAGGGTATTATCACCTTCAATAACAATAATTAGCTTTTCGCCTAAAGTATCATCTGCTTTTGAAGCTATAAAGAATTCACCTTTAATTTTATCTTGAAGTTTACTTTCTATCTGCTCTGGGAATAATTTAATACCTCCGGAATTTACCACATTATCAATTCGGCCAAGCCATTCAAAACTAGAGTCAGATTTTACTTCAACAATATCATTCGTTACTATTTTAGTATTCAATAATTTTGGAGCATCAATAACTAAACACCCTCTCTCATCTTGAGAAACTTTAATTTGTGGTAATGTTGTAAAATATTTATCTTCTTCTGATCCTGAAAAATTATTTAACTTTTTAACTGCGATATGCGACACGGTTTCCGTCATCCCATAAGTTTCGTAAATATGAGGTTTTTTATCTTTAATCAACTCAATAATTGCTTTTGAAACCCGGCCTCCACCAATAATTACAGTTTTAATTTTTTCTAAATACTTAGCGAAATTTTTAAGTTGCATAGGTGTAAATGCTGAAAACACATAATCCTTTTCGTAGTCAATTAATGGTAATGCCGCAGGTTCAACCATATCTAATTCTAAACCTAAAACAATGGCTCTAACAATCATCATTTTACCCGCTATAAAATTTGATGGTAAACAATGTAGCACCTTATCACCTGGTTTCAAATTAAAAAAATCTCCTGTTGCTATAGCCGAATTTACCATAGCCTGTTTCTTTATATTAATATTTTTAGGCTTCCCTGTAGAGCCGGATGTTTTAACGATTACGTAATCCTTCTCATCCAACCAATCCAATAAAAAATTACCAAGTTCATATTGGTATGGCAAACCTTCCTTAACGTAACTATAGGCAATTTCCATAAGGTCGTTATACTTATAGTTTAAATTATCTAACTTAAACTTATTGTGTACATTTTTATAATTTGGTGTCATATGTTCTAATTTAAAATTTTATAATTTTCTTTTGGAGGTTCAATAATAGCTCCTACAAGTTTATCTTTCCAATTGCTCCAATTGTATTTTTTTGAAAGTATAAGAAGTAAAATAGGAAATACAACAAATACAGGAATAAATATTTCTGCAAGTCCCATTTCTGAAGGATCAGATAAATCTTTTAATATAGAATGTGTTTGAAACGCAGTCCAATCGGCAGTAACTAATAATGCTGTAAATAGATTATTGGCTGCATGAAAACCCAAAGCCAATTCTAAACCATCGTCCATTAAAGTTATTATACCTAAAAACAAACCTGTACCTATATAATATACCATTATAACTGGACCTAATTTATCTACTTCTGGGTTTGCAATATGCATTAATCCAAATACTACTGATGTAAATAAAAGTGGCAACCATTTATTTTTAGCCATAACTCCAATACCTTGCATTAAATAGCCTCTAAACAAATATTCTTCAAAACTAGTTTGCAATGGTATAAAAATAACCGCTATGACTGTGAGAATTAAAAAGGGTTTTAAATTAAAATTAAATTCATAATTTTCTGGACTCATATAATAATCAACTAACACAAAGCTGCTTGAAACTATTCCCCATAAAACAAATATAAACCAAAACCGTTTCCAATCAACGTTTTTTCTAGCAGTTGTTAATGAAAGTAAGGGTTGTTTATGAATATATTTAACCCATAAAAAAAGAAATGCTAAACCTATAGCAAAAGGCAAAAGCATCTCAACTAAAAACCTATTCTCACCTTTTGAAGCTATTTCACTTTGAATAATTTTATCTACATCGAGGTTTAAAAATTTTATTGCTAAAAAATTTAATATCATTAACCCAAAAAAACCTATAGGAATTATAAGATATTTCCAGAATTCATATTTTCCTCTATAAGCTTTTTGTATATAATCCATTTCTATAAATTAAATTTCCAATCTATATTTTTTCTATACTGCAATGTACCATTTTTTACCTGTAAAGGGCTTTCAAAATTATTAGTAAATAAACTTCCCGTTCCTAGTCCT
>ENA-ORXR01000206-ORXR01000206.1-marine-metagenome-genome-assembly--contig:-NODE-206-length-91664-cov-19.458078_pt1 | contig 91664 bp, 59 predicted proteins | sample MGYA00237866_ERZ511479 | MGnify/ENA metagenome assembly ERZ511479
TGTGTCTATGTGTTATTTTTTGAACCACATAGATCATAAAGAAAACATAGTATGCTATTTGTAATCAATTCAGGCAAGGATTAGCGGACTCTATGTGCCTATGTGTTAAATTTTTGAACCACATAGGCATCAAGAAAACATAGTATGCTGTTCGTAATCAATTCAGGCATGGAGTACGGACTTATTAATTATTCATTGACCTATGTGTTTGTTCTCAAATAAATAGTCAACGAATTCGCGGAAGGCGCCTTCTCCGCCAGCGCGTTGTAGTTGCAGGATGCCAGGGATGTCTTTGATCTTTTTAAGGGCATTGGAAGGGCAGGCGGCAATACCGACATGAGACAACAGTTCGTAGCAGTTCACATCGTCACCGATGTAGGCGACTTGATTGAGGGTGATACCTTCTTTCGTACAGATCACTTTGGCAATAGCGAGTTTCCCGCTTTTATCTTTTCCTTGATATATATAGTTGAACTTTAGTTTCTTTGCTCTACGGTTGACTAGTTTAGTGTTTTCTGAAGTAATCACTCCTGTTCTAATCCCTGCTTTTCTTACTAATTCTACCCCTTTACCATCGTGAGTATTAAACTTTTTGAGTTCATCACCATTTTCAGAATAGTACATTCCAGCATCTGTCAATACACCATCGACATCAGTAAGTAATAATTTAATTTTTTTATCTCCAAAATGATTGGGAAGGATGTATTTCTGCATCATTTTTTCAGCAATCATCCAGTCGTCTGGTTCATCTAGTTCGACTTCCGTGTAAAACGGCATTTCATAGATACTGACCTTGCCAGACAGTCGGTTTTGGTCCTGTATGATGTTGCTTACGGAATTTATATAGAAGGCACCATTTTCCATCAACTGTCCGTCAAAGTCCTGACGTCTAGGTCTATTTCGATAATCGTAGTTGAGTGGTTCTCCCTTGTCATTCCAGTAAAATCGTTTGACACGAACGCCGGACAACAAGGAATCTGATTGCTCATACAATTTTAGCGCTTCAACGAAGTCCTTACTCTGCATTAGCGGAGAGGTGGCTTGAACGAGGATGAAGGTAATATCGTCCGCCAATTGAGCATGTTCAATATATTCCAACATCACTGATTCTGTAGAAGCGGTGTTAGTGGCGTTCTGCGCCTTTCTTTGATAAACTCGTAGTTTAGAGAATTGAAACTGAAGCACCGTCTCCTCAATTTCAGAGCAATCAGTTGCAATGACGATTTCATCAATATGAGGGGTGTCCTGTAGTGCTTTAGCTGACCAATAGAGTAGGGGCTTTCCGCAAAACGGTTTGATATTTTTAAGAGAGATCGACTGGCTTCCGCATCGAGCAGGAATGAAGGCGATTGTTTTCATACCTGTGTTACACTTTTCTGAATTTCAGTTTTTCACGTTGGACAGATTCAATATCTAGAATTTCTGTTCTCTTGAAACTTAATGCACTGTGAGTAGCCTCTAAGTCGCGCTTCAATTTCTTTAGTCCATTAGGCTCAAGTGAAGCAGCGTGATCAGTACCTTTCCAAGTTCTGTCTTTAGTGAAGTGGCGTTCAATCCATGCTGCTCCAAGCGTGTAAGCGGCAATGTCAACAGCTAGTCCAAGGTGGTGGCCTGAAAATGCAACTTCTTTAATCCGATCGCTGTAAGATTCGTAGAAGCGTGAAATTTCCTTCAGGCAAACATCCTCAAATGGTACTGGGTAGCCAGAAGTACAAGAATAGATCACTAATCTGGACTTTGCAGCATCCGTTTGCTCAAAAAACTTAACGATCTCCTCAACTTCTTCCAAGGTAGTCATCCCCATTGAAACATGGACATCACCAGTAAAGTCATCTCTGAGAATCTTCATCATCTCAAAGTGATTATTACAAGCGGATGGTACTTTGATGTAATCAGGAGCAAGGGAAATAATTTCTTTTGCGGAAGTGACATCCCAAACCGAAGTGGCATAACCAACTCCAATAGACTCACAGTAAGCTTTCATCTCTGCATGTTGATTTACATCCATTTCCAGGAATTCACGGTGTGCACCGTAAGTATTTCCATAAGAATTGTGTGGATTGGGGTGTGGTGCGTTGTATTGCTCTTCCGTCAATAACTCTTTTGGAGTCCGCTTTTGGAATTTCGCATAATCAGCATTGCAATCTTTAGCAAGATCAATCAGCTCTTTAGCAATAGCCATTTCTCCTTTGTGGTTACAGCCAATTTCTGCTACAACTACTGGATTATTATAATTAGAATCGAACATTTTCTTTGATGTTTAAAGTCTGGATGCATCATCCATGAATATTACCGAAATAGGGCTAAAGATAATAATAAATTAACAAATAGGAACGTGTATATATTTATTAATAAACGTACTACATTGGAATTACGTTACATTAAAGAGTTATTTTCTATAAATAATTTTAGAATACCCTATGTTTAGCAATTTATTGAACTCCTTCGAGATATTCATATAATATACAATTCCAACATACAACAATCCTATAATCAAGGATCGGATAGGAATATTGAGGAGTGGGGTTCCCGTAAGAGGAAGGAAATAGCCAATGAGGAAAACGATACTAGCAATGGCGAATAACTTTAGTGTTGCAGTTGAAAAAGGCTGCATTTTAAATTTCCACCAAATAAAGATTAATTTACTGAGGTTGTATAGCGACAAGGAAAGGATAGTCGCCATGGCTACACCAACTATTTGAAATCTAGGGATTAATAGGAAATTGGTAATAATATTAAATATTGCCATTAGCAGTATCGCTACAAAACCAAATTTATAATACTTGGAAAAATAGATAATTGGATTGTTAATGCTAGTCGCCATATCAATCACTTTGCTTAGTCCTACAAGCACAACAATGATAAACCCATGCTTCAATAAGTCTCCATTGTTGGGCATTACGGTGAATAAATCTTCAATGGAACAAACTATACAAATCAAGAGTAATAAGCCCACCAGTAATAAGTTGATCGAAGCCTCTTTGTAAAGAAACCGAATATGGTCCAGGTCATTTTTCTTAAAGGAATCTGCTACAATGGGACTGATGATTTGTCCAATAGCATTGGCAGGAATTGCGATGGCATTACCAATAAAAGCAGCAATTGCGAACACCCCATTACTTCTGAAGTCTAGGAGTGAAGAGATCATGATTGAGTCGATCCTGAAAGCAAGCACACTCCCCATACTACTTAGTAGAAAAAAGAGTCCAAAGTTAATCATCGCGCTTTTTCTTGTAGGAGTGAACTGGGAAAAGTCTCTGGAAATTTGAAAAACGCCCAACCGAATAAGGTAGATGACCATGCCTGCCAGCGCTATCACAAAGTTACCAACAATACACCAGATGAAAACTTGTAAACTGATCCAGTTTCCTATAAACAATAGCATCAGGATGGGCAGTGTAATCTTTATGAGGTTCTGAAAAATAGAAGGAATCGTGATTCTTTGAAAGTTGGTAGAATACGACACCATCAAGTTGAAAAAGGCGATAACAATTCCTAGTAATAGGACAATAGGTATCAAGCTCCCAAACAAAGGGTTTTTTGCCTTATAATAAGCCAGAATTGGTGATTGAAACAAGAAATATAACCCGGAAAAGAGTAAACAGCCAATCACCACCCACATCAACAGCAACGCCAGCAGTCCCCGATTACCATCCTCCTTAGTATAGAAGTCGGGAAAAAACTTAATCCCTACACCTCCTGCTCCAAGCATTAAAAAGGGGGCAAGAAAAAAACCGGTATCTATCACAAACCTTGCAATTCCTATGGCCTCCCAATCTAGCGGATAAATGAAAATTGTGCTAATTGCAGCAACTACTACTGCAAGGTAGTTGACCATACTTTGTTTGATACTTTGTCTTTGGATTACGCCCATATAGTGATTAATGATAAGTGATGAGCCACTCCGAAAAGTCTCTTTTGGTCAAACTCTTCGTTTTCGATATTTTTTAAGTCCTCATTAACAGAGGTTAACTGCGGCTCAAAAAATCTCTCAGCCTCGATTTTGACCAAAATAGCCTTTTTCGGAGTAGACTCAGTGTTTAGTGATTAATTATTGACCATGAAATGTAAAAGTGCTGATTAATGTTTAATGAATTGTGTTTAAGCTAAACGGTAAATCTAAGGATTTATTTGGAAAATCAGTTTAACGGCTAGTCTGATCGTCATCATTGTAATATTTTTCTACGATATAAGTGGGTCGGTTTTTAACTTCAAAGTAAATTCTACCAATGTAATTTCCAATGATACCCAGAAACATGATGGTGAGACCACCCAGAAAGAAAATGCCGATACCCAATGATGCCATACCAGGAACATCGGAAGGGGAATACCCCAATAGCTTGAAATCTGCTAACCGATGAATGATTAAGAAGATGCCTGCTGAAAACGCAAAAAATGAAATGATAAATCCGATGTAACTAGCTAGTCGAAGCGGAAACACCGAATAATCCAACAAGCCATCGAAAGCCAGATTGATCAGTTTACGGAAGGTGTATTTAGGTTCACCTGCAGCACGCTCTGCGCGTTCGTAGGTGACACCGATTTGCTTGAATCCAGCATAGGCACGCAGTCCTCTGACAAACCGTATGCGCTCTGTCAATTGATTGTTGAGTGCGTCGACTACGACTCGGTCCATCACACAAAAGTCACCACTGTCAAGCGGAATATCGATATCACTAATGAAGGACAAAAATCGGTAAAAGAGGTAGTAGCCAAATCGCTTATGAATCGCCTCTTTTCGCTTGGTGCGAATGGCGTAAACGACTTGATAGCCTTCCCGCCATTTTTCAAGGAAACGTGGTAGTTCTTCAGGCGGATCCTGCAAATCACCATCCATGATAATTACGGCTTCTCCCTTAGCGACTCGCATCCCTGCTGTAATAGCGGGTTGATGACCGAAATTACGCGATAGTTTCAAGACTTTAACCTGCTTATCTTTTTCGGCAATTTCCAGCATTAGCTTCAACGAATTGTCGTAGGAGCCGTCATCGACCATGATGATTTCGTAAGACTCCTTCCACAAGGGGCTAGCTGCTGTCAAGCGTTTATACAGGGAAGGAATGTTTTCCTGTTCGTTATATATCGGTATTACAATTGATATCATTAGACTGCAATAATACTAAAATCCTATTTGAGCTGAAAGTGAATTGCCCTTTGGAACGAAATCGGCATCATGTCCCATCACTTTTGCTGCTTCTGCTGCAAGGCGAATGGAATTATTGACACTACGTTCGTCAGGGTAAATATGCATCATGTTTGCAAGGTACAAGTTTTCAATGGGAAGTTGAACCGGTATTACTTTTTTGGAAAAGTCAAGATCACAAATTGTAGCTGCTGTAAAGGTCTTGAAGACGTGCACTTTCTGAATCCAATCGTCATCAAATTGCTTGTAAATCCGCTTGAGCGCTGGGAGCATTAATTCCTTGATCTCTTCGTCATTCATCTTTGCAATGGCTTCGTCCTTAGCAAAATATCGAGATAAATAAACTAAATGCTTGCCAGCATAATGGCTTGAGGGGATGAAGTTAGTATGTTCCATCACACCACCAAAAGGATATCCCTCATCGGTAACATTCAGCCAATAGATATCACTCAAAGGCCTGGCTAGTTCCAAGACGGTACAAATGGCACCGAAGTATTGTACGGCGTTGATACGATCGGCAAGCGTACTATTGAAAGGTTGAATCAATCCAGCGGCTGATTCCCCTGGTATTGTGATCAGTACCTTATTCCCATGAATAATCTGATTTCCACTTTTGACGCCTTGTATTTTGTTGTCTTTTATGATCAGCTGATCGACCTTAGAATTGGTGAGGATACGGATGTTTCGCTTGGTCAATTCTGCTGTTATCGCTTTGAGAAGTACGTTGAGACTACCATCGAGGTAGCCGAGGTGCTCTACACTGTTTTTCCTAGAGTTCATTCGTTGTCGCAGCCGTCCAATCATCCATGCTAGTGGTATTTTAGAGGCGAAGGGGCCAAACTTGATGTTGAGTAGTGGTCCCCAGATGGCATCGGTGGCCGCTTTACCTGTTTTTCTTTTAAACCAATCCATTGCAGGTATGGACTCATACTGTTTCCACTGGGCATATCTGCCTAGGAATAAGCTAGTTATGCCGAAGCGTAATTTATCGAATAGTCCTATTGGCTTGAATGTCAGCAGGTCTTTGATTCCATTGAATGGGAAAATGGTTCCATTTCGGAAGATGCCTGTTTTGGTTTTTCTGTATGTTAATTTGTCTTGGAGGTTCAGCTCACGAATTAGCCAGTTGATCTCCTTGTCGTGGGTAAAGAAATGGTGGTAAAAATACTCCAATCTATTATCTCCTACCTCAAATGTTGCTAGGAGTCCGCCTACCTGATCACTGCTTTCTAAAAGTACAACGTTCTCGCAGGTTTTGGAAAGGATATAGGCGGCTGCCAGACCTGTTATTCCACCTCCCACAATGATGATGTTGTTTTCCATGTGTTTCAAATGTAACAGAATAATTAATAATGAACAACGAAATCAACTAATAATGAACAAGGAACGCTTCGCTAATTAACAATGAAATTAATGGATAAATAACGCTTCGCTAATGAATTAAAGAATAGGGTAAAGTGGAAAACAGAATAACCTGTTTCTATTTTTTGACAAAAAATAAAGTTCGCCTGTATGTTCATTAGCGAAGCGTTAACTATTCATTAAAGAAGTTTTATCTTTGTGGGCGATGAGCAAGATTAAAGAAATTTATTTCAGCATACTGTATTGGGGATTTAATGGATATTTGGAGGTGGCACCTGCACCGCACAAAAAGCAGTTTACTGCACCTACAGCTGCGGGGAAGCTGCTTCGAATCCTTACTCGATTCGCAGCCTTGCCGATGAAGAGTATTTTCTATAAATGGAAGTTTAGGAAACACCCTCCATTGAGCGCGATTGCTGGAAAAAATGTGTTGTTTATCATCAGTCCGAACAATCGTAATAGTCTTGTGTTTTTGCAGGAGATGTTACCAAATACTGTCGTACTTGCCACGGAGCAAAATGTGAAGAGTGCGTCAGAAGTTCCGTTGTTGTATCACTTTGATTTGTTTCGCCATAGTGTAAAGTATTTTGGTCTAAAAGCGGCTTTTAAGCAGGAATTTGGCTCAAAAGCCAATCTATATAAGGATTATCTGTTTAAGGCGACTGGGATGTATGAGGCCAGCTTAAAATTGCTAAAAGCACACCGACCTAATTCGATTATCTTTTCGAATGATCATTCGCCAGCGCCAAGGGCATTGTTACTTGCTGCGAAAACATTGAGCATCCCAACTGCTTATATTCAGCATGCTAGTACAACACCATACTTCCCACCGCTTAGCTTTGATTTGAGTTTGTTGGATGGTCCGTTTACCCGAGAAAAGTATGAAGCAAAAGGTCCGATCCAAGGAGCGGTGAAATACATCGGAATGCCTAAGTTTGAACGTTTTCTTCAATATCGGAGCACCAAAACTGAGGTGGAGCGATTAGGGATTTGCTCAAATACAGTTGATCCGACCGACAGTATTCTGGAACTAGTGAATACGTTGGTCAATGCGTTTCCAGATATGGAGATTGCTTACCGTGCTCATCCCGCAGATTTAAGGGTTTTAGATTTGCCTAAGCAGGTGATGTTGTCTAACTCTCGAACAGAAAACCCCTTTGATTTTTTGAAGCGACAAGATATCATTGTAGCTGGCAACACTTCTATTCACTTGGAAGCGGCATTACTAAATGTTCCTAGTGCTTATTTTCGATTCGGAGATGTACGAGTAGAGGTTGATGATTACTACGGGTTTGTGAAAAAAGGATTGATTCCTGCTACATCGAATTCGGAAGAACTGATTGCATTTGTTCGTGCTCAGAAGACGGCACGTGATGAGGTTTATCTCAGGTGTAAGCCATTTGATGCCTTGGTGGGAACGAAGGAGGATGGTCGCGGTGCTGAGCTAGCCGGTCAATATTTACGGGAATTTCTAGGCGTGTAATTTGACAACTAAATATAATTAACCCTACCTTTGTAGCATGAGTAATGAATTACTAGATACGATCCAAGAGCAATTGGATACTGCGGAATCGGTTGCGGCGTCTTATGTCAAAATCGAGCTGACCCGTTTTGTCTGGAAATGGGGACTCATTGCTGTGTTATACGCTTTACTGATTCCTCGTTTTCCTTGGTTGCAATATACTTTGCTGATTGCATTGCCTGTAGCGGTGTTTTTGCTCTATTCGATTTTCGCGCAGAAGAAAAAGCTGGATAATCAGGTGGCTGATATACGCAAATCTATTAAAGAGATCCAAGCAGTGATGCCTGACGATCTGTTATCTGATAATGGTTAAGCTTATTTCTAGTGATCTATCAACATTGAGCTTAATCCGAAAAGTCGATTTTTGAAGCGCTTGAATCATATTTAAGTAAATTAAAATGTGTAGTTTGCTGTTATTGTTCGTTTTTGCCTTGACGCAAAAAGAACCAAAAAAGTCAAGAATTATAAACTCGCTCCGCTCAAACACTATAATTCGGCTCTCCCATGTTGATGCTTCATGGGATTTTAACAATTTAGCATTACAAATGTTGAAATTGTTTAATTTGTTTCATTTTTTGAAAAAACCGACTTTTCGGAGTAGGCTCAACATTATCCTTTTAAAATCTATGGTAAAAATACACAAGTTTCGTTTCAGCTTATATCACACAAAAACGACTACACAACTTAATTAATCAAATCACACTAAATCAACTTTGTGCAACCAATCAATCAAATCACACGAAAGCAACTTGCGGAATGGGAGCAAGAGGGGCGGGTGTTTCGCTTAATCGATGTTCGCGAGGTCTGGGAGCGGGAGGAGTTTCATATTGGAGGCACGCTGTTGCCTTTTTCTGAATTCTCTGTTGCTGATTATGAGTTTGAGGAGGGGATTCCTGTGGTCATTTATTGTGCGAGGGGGGTGCGCAGTACGCTTGTCATACAACGGTTGTCTTGGAGGATGGACTGTAGTCATTTCTATAATCTGACTGGAGGTGTGAAGGGGGATGCGGCTAATCACTAAGAACCGTTGTGATTACTTCAATGGCTAGGATAGGAGCACTTTTTCTAATGACTTTGTTTTGAGTTTGTAAGAGGGGTTGCTCCAATCTGCTTCACTGTTGTCTTTTTTCAATAGAACTAGGACGAATTCATCATGAGGCCAACCCAAGTCAATCAAATGGTCTGTAGAATTTATCTGAAGTAAATTATCTTTTAACAACCATAAACTATTATGTTCTAATTCCTCTTTACTCAAACTTTTGTCCAATGGGTCGAATGTGGTTAAGGTATTGTAGGTGATTTTCCAGTTATTAGGGACTTTTATATCAACGTTATCGAATGTTAATTTTCGCATTACTTTTAGGGTTCAAATCAAAGTGATCATAATATTTTCAATTGACTCCACTACCTCTTCAATTGTTTCTAATTCACTCTCCTTGATTTCGATAGGATTATAGACTGCATAATGAATTCCTCGAAGTTTGTATTTATTTTTACCGAAGCAAATTTTAAATGGTTTGTCTGCTGATTTTACGTAAGATACATCGATAAACCTCTTGTGACTTGTAGCAAAGAACAACAACTCAGTTTCTTTAAAATTAGTAATTGTTTTCTGTAAGTTGTTTTTAGCTATAGCCCAGGCACCATATACTTTTATTGGAAGTATATCTTTACTTGATGTGAATATGATTTCATTGACCTTTGCTGCAATATCATTTACACTCTTACTTTCAATAATTTCCAGATTAATTTGGCTTTCATCCTTAAATGTCCAATCTCCATTCTTTCTTTTTATTGTAGAAATCATAAGCTCATAACCTATATCCTCATTTCTAAAATATACATCCAAGTATTTTCCATTTGTGAAGTTAAAGGCTTCAAAAATCCAAGTGTCTTCCTCATAATCCGCGTCAGTTAATAAATTATGACCAATTTTCCAGCCCTCATCAATCTGTAACGCTCTAAGGTATTGCTTTGTTTCTTCGTGCATGTGATACTAATTCTATGACAATGAAACGATCAAAAGCTTATAATAGTTCCTAATATGAAACATTAAATAAAGGTAACAGTAATGGGAGGCGATTGATCTTTGGCTTTGTAGCGTTGATTAACAGATTGAATTGAAATTACAAAATGGTTGAGCATTGTTGCATTCTTTATTGGAAATGACCTTACTGTTATATTTAATGTTTCATCCTTTTTTAAGCCGATAGCTGTCATACCATCCTCAGGATATCTAAGGCTTGAAAGACAATCAATCAGGGCATTAACATTCTTACCATAAAAATCGGGGAATCCGAATTCTTTTTTTAGTAGTGAATGCATGGATTCTAAGTTGGTAACTGTTGAAAAGTCTAGCTCTAGATCCATTCCTGTTTTTAGTTAACAATCTACTTCAATTGCAGCGTTCCATTCTTTGAAATCTTCTATCGCCATGTTAGGGGAATAACATACAAACCTTTCCCATGCTGGAATTGTTGTGTAGGATGATCTACAAAAACTATTAATCAGTATTTTTACTAATACAGAATCTCTAGGAGACAAATTACTATTTTGGAGCCTTTCTAGTTCTTGCCTGATATCATCGAAATTTGGTGGAGGAACAACATAATCTTCATCATCTCTAAAGTAGCTATGAATAGATCGAACATATACAAATCGATTTCGAATAATAAAATCTTTACCTACCTCATTCAATTGAATAACTTCAATTATCTTACTTAATATAAGATTACTGTCAATAAATTGTTGTAATCTTTTAACAATCTCTGCATAAATTGGAATGAATTCTACTGGGGTTTCCCTATTAAAATGCGTAACAACGATTTCATTACTTTCATCTTTGGGATAGTACAGTGTACCATTTTTGCCCATATCAAGTTCTACTAATTCAAGTTCTAATTTTAAGGATTCAAAATCTCGCATATTTTCATTATTAGCAGTTTGCTTTAATAGCAGCGTTCCATTCTTTGAGATCGGTCATATTCATATTAGGAGAATAGTTGATGAATTTATTCCAATCAGGAACAGTTTTATATGATGATCGAATAAAACTTTTAACCAAGATTTTCACTAATATGGCATCTTGGGCTTGCAATTCGCTGTTTTCTAGCTTTTCTAATTCTTGTTTTACAGTGTAAAAACGTGGTGGAGGAGCAATATAATCTTCATCATTTCTAAAGTAACTATGAATGCATTGGACGTATCTAAATCGTTCCCGTATTATAAAGTCTATACCGACCTCATCCAACTGGATCACTTTAATCAAATTGGACAATATAGAATTATTGTCAATGAAACGCTGCAATTCCTCTACAACTTGGGCGTAAATAGGAATGAAGTCAACTGGAATATCCCCATCAAAATGCCGAACTAAAATTCGATTGAAGGTATCTTTTGGATAATACAATGTTCCATTTTTGCCATTTTCAAAGGCTATTAATTCAAGTTCCACTTTTAAGGATTCAAAATCTTCCATGAACTTATTTTATTATCCGTCAATATCAATTACAACAAGTTTTCCATTAACAATCTACTTCAACTGCGGCTTGCCATTCTTTGAGATCGTTTATGTCCATTTTAGGATCAACGTTGATGAATTTATTAACTATACTATTAAAATAAGTCTTAGAAGTTGGCAAGACAAAACTGTTTTCGAGAATTCTGAGCAAGATTCTTTCAGATTTCTGATATTTTTGTTTTTTTAGATTAGTAAATATCGTTTTAAGTAGATCAAACTGGGAGGGAATTTCGCATTCTTCATCCTCATCATAATAGCTGTCGATAGAAATATAATAGACATGATGAGTTATTGCAACAAAATCAGTTCCAACTTCAATTGGTTGTTGGACATTAACTAAGGAATTTAAAGCTTCATTACTCTTAACGAAATCATCTAAAGCTTTTGTTAAATTAGCATATACAGTGCTCATTTCCTTAGGAATTTCTTGGTCGAAATGCCGCACTAAAATTAATTTATCATCGTCCGTAGGAAAATAAAGTGTCCCATTTTCACTGAATAAGAATTTCTTAAGTTCCAATTCTTTTGTTATTTCTTTGAATGTTCTCATTTCCATTACATCATATCGATTATTAGGATTTTGCCCAATTTGGGACACCAGTGAGCATTTGCAGAAGGTTTCCCATTTGGTTTTTTAAGTTTCTTGGATAAATTTTTAGACATTTCGTCTGTTTTACCAGCCAATTCATTTAAAAGACGATCTCTGGCAGCGGATACCTCTGGATCTTTTAATGCATCTTTCAATGGTCTTGATTTTTCAGCGAAATCTCTTCTAACCCAGTCAGTTCCTTTTTCATATACATTTACAATGTCCATATCTTTATCTAGAGCAGGGTTGCCTTTAATAGTAACTTTGGCATCCTCTAATAACTTGATTGACTTAGGCATATCTTCAATCCTATGTTTAAACCATCTCTTAAGTGCCTTACCAGATTCCTTTGGTGATTTAAATAATTGCCCCTCACCACCAGAAATACTAGTATTTCTTGTCAAAACATTATCTCCTCTAAACTCGCCTAGTTTTTTGATAAATTCTTCATTATGTTGTTCATCAAAATTTTTCCAATTTCTTGGAATAACCCCATTCCCAGGTGTATAATCGTTATCAATATTATGCTTACTACCAACCATTTTAACGGTATAATGACCGGGCATTCCTGCCTTTTCATCAATATCGAATTTGGTAATGTGCTTCTTATATTTACGTTCAACTAGAGCTAGACTTGCTCTCAATACAGGAATTGAACTATTCTTAGCATCATGAGCTTCTGTTACCGTCTTGGCCATCATGATCGCTTGCTGCTTCTCGAAAGGCGTATCTCCTAAATCCGTATCGCCGTCTTTGTTTTTGATTTTGTCAGGAATAACATCCTCTACTTTTTTACCAATACGTTTTAGAATATTAAACAATGGTTTAGAAATTTTCTCTAGCTTGGCTAACCATTTGGCTGCATTTCCTAAACCACCGGTAAAGATCGCTAAGACCACTTCTAGTATTACATTTCCAACTACCTTTCCTCTGAATTCCCACTTCTCATAATGATTTGGACTATTCCATCCATTATTAAAGTTAGTAAAACCGTCCTTAGCACCCTGTATTAGCGAGTCTAAGATCTCTTTTCCTTTTGCAGCGTCAAGATTCTGTATGAACTCGAACATGGCCTCCAGGTCCTCCTTAATAGCTCCAGTGATTACTTTTCCGATTACACCAAGTAGTTCCTTGCCAATATCAAACAATCCAGTGATGGTATTCCAGATACCACCAAAGAAACCAGTCAACAGTCCATCAGTAAATCCGACGATGCCTTTGCCGACTGCGATGCCGGAATCTACCCAATCTGGTCGAGTAGCAATATCGCCTGATTTAACCAGTATATTGACATAACTCATACTTGGCAACCAGATGCTAAATCCTTCTTGCAGTTGAATGGACTGGAAGACAGCGCGATTATCATCTTGGTTATCAAACCAATTGACCGTGCTGCCTTGACTTTCATTAAATTTGTCCATATCCAGTGAAACACCAGGATTGGACTTGTTGGCAAGATATACAGCCATTAGGATATGACGATCATCAAATCCTGTAGTAGGAGCGTATCCTTGATCTTTATAGTGATTATAGATATCTGTATAACACTTCGGATAGGCTGCAACCTGGTACAGACTAGATTCAGGATCTGGTAAATTAGTTTTTATAAAATGAGCTGCGACATATCCTGCTCCACAATCACAATCAACGTAATACCATCCACCAGGGAATTCCTTAATTACGTAAACTGGATCATTGTAGCCCAACGTAGCAGTTATATTGTCTGCTGTTGTATCAGGTTCAGATCTCATGTTAGCATGCTCAGAGAACACCAAGCCGTTTTTGTCGACGCGTGTTCCGCCTGGCGGCACACCTTCTTGTACTTCTTCCCCAGAAGCAATGATTATAAGTTGATTCCATGATGGGCTCTCCTTCTCAATCAAACCACTAGGATCTCCTTCAAGGTTGACTTGTTGGAAATTGCGAATAGCTCCTATCGTAATCGATCCGATCAAGCCATCAATTGGGCCAGAGTCGTATCCTGCCTTATGTAATAACTCCTGAATGAGCATTACGTCATAAAGGTCATTAGCACCACCTGCTCCGACGGAACCAGTCAACTCTTCGATAGTGGAGGAGAAAGTGTTGTCGCCAGTCTCCGTATCTGTTGAGTTATTCGCTGTTTCGGTTCCAGTATCCGTCTCTGTGTCAGTAATCTCTAGTGGGTTGAATGCCATGACATAATCTTCATTTGGCATATTGACACCACGTGATTCGATCATATCCAGGTTGAATGCGACCATAGAATCGAAGTCTGTTGGTCTTCCCGCAATTGTCAACAACGCTCTTTGGAAGTCGAAAACGCGTACTGGAGTTTGTTCGAACCATTTACTATCAGCGGCTTCAGTAGCTGCTTGCACCCAGTTTTGATCTTCCAGGTGGGCCCATGTTTTCTTATGTATTGTTTGCCATGCATTACCCAATTGGTAATTGACCGCAGTTAATGCATTGACTAATATTTGGGCTTCATACCCAATTGTTATTGCTTTTTGAACGGCATTTGCGTAAGCACTTGAGGAGTCATCAGCAAGCCACTGGTCAATTACGTTCATTGGAACGATTGCGCCTATTGGATAAGTCAGTCTTTCTGCTTTTGACAATAAATGGCCATACCCTGCAGTTGGTTTATTCTCTTTTACAGGATCTGGGTAAACATCTTGACGGAATCCTTCTCTCAATTTGAGGTGATCTACGACATCATCTGTAACCTCTTCACTTACGCCTGCTTCTGTGCCGGTTGGTGTTTCTGTTTCTCCCTCATTCTGGTTCGTAAGATTGATTAGAGCGGTCCAGGTGTCCTGACCAACATTAACCGTTCCGTCTGCCCAGCCGAAGGTGTCTAGCTGGAAGTCTTCAATGACTTGAATAGTATAATCATCACAGATACCGTGAATTTCTCCTTGATAGCAAGAATGTAATGCTAGTAAAGTTTGAACCACCTTAGTATCGTTTATATCATTAAATCCATTCTTTCCAACAGATTGCTTGATAGAATATGGTGGTTTAACTTCAAAGGTGTCATTTGTTGTGTCTGTACCAGTATCCGTATCGGTTGTAGTGGTGGTTGTTTGAGTTCCCATATTTCCACCCACCTGATCTGGGGTCATGATTGGGCTATCAATCTTTCCTTCGTATATCCAAGCAGCGCCATCTTTATGAGAGGAGTTTTCCCACCACTTAGAAGTTACGGCTTGGTGCTCATAGTTTGACGCACCTGCTTGAGAGGCAAGTGGCATATCTCCATTTGCTTTATGTTGTTCAGTTTCAGAGAGAATCACTGAGACGTGACCACTTCTTTTTGCATTTTTGTTTGCAGCAAGCAGGATTGCAATTTTACCGTTATTGGCTTCAGCTTGTGCTTGCGCGATGTCCGTTTCTTTTTTCCAACCAAAGTCGTCTCCGTACTCAGCCATCCATTTAGTAATGGCGTTGGCATTCATCTCATAAACTGTTTTCCCGTATACTGGTTTGACAGTTTCGCCATTCTTAATTTTAGCTAATGCAGCTTCCTTCCACCAGACTCTTGGTAAGTATCCACCCAGGGCGGTAACTACATCGTAAGCATACACATTACAGTATGTTTTGCCTCCTCCTGGCTGATATTTGTCATTATTTTCAACATCTAATACTTCGAGTACTGCGTACTGATTAGCAGCAAATAGTTTGGCGTTCATTTCTTGAACATCGGCATCTCTGCCTTCTACTTCTGCTGCAGCGATTCTAGTAAGCACCTCTTTCGCGGTAATATCTTCACCGAAAATCACTTTGATGTGCTCGTCAATGATATCGAAGAATTTATTACCATATTTAGATAACATGCCGTCATCTACCCAACGATTATGTGCTAAACTGTTAGCATTTGATGCTAAATCGGCACGTGGGATAGTTTCTTCAAACGGTTCTGTGGTCGTTTCACCACCAGTCGTCTCGCCACCAGTTGTTTCACCGCCAGTGTTTTCATTTTCAGATGCGAGGAACTGTGCTTCAACCATTACTTTAATATCCACTCTCGTGTTATCAATTGCAGCGGTAGTCTGTTCTCCGTGAACCATGCTCTGAATACTGAGTGCATGCGGATGAAGGGTCGGATGGAGAATCGTATCCTGAACCAATTCATCTACTTCTGGTTCTAATTCAAAAGGATCAGATGCCATCATCCAAACTGGGTCTTCCATGTATTCATCACCTCTATCTTCAACCCATACATGGTGAGAGCCATCATCTTCTGTAGGAATATTGACCATCTCAGTTAACAGTGGGAAGCCATTTAGTGACAGACCTAATCCAAATTCAGGAATGCCATCCAGGTTCTCTAAGGTAGGTAGTGTAACAATGCCTCCAACTGGTAATGTCTTGACATTTGAGTTGTCTGGGTGGTTCGCTAATTTCACGAAGACTGTGAAGTCATCATATGCTTCTCTCGCAAAGTGACTCCAAGTATCTCCTTCGATGATTTTTACTTTATTACCTGGTTCTAGGACACGAGTTTCAGTAGATTCTTGGTCAGTAGTTTCGTTTTCACCATCAACACTAGTATAAGTAGCAGTAGTTGAAGTCCCGTTTGTAGTTACCCCGTTCCCACTATTGCCGTTTAATTGATCGATTGTAGGGATGGTTATTTCATTACCATCTGAGAGAGAAGCACCCTTATTCTCTGAATAGTCAATTAATGCCAATCCTAGTGACCAGTCATCATAAGCTAGACTAGCAAGGCCTGCCCAGGTATCATTACCTTTTGCTTCAATTGTGGATTTTGGAGCAACTCCCCTTGTTTCGACGGGCAATGCATCCATTTCAAACATCTCTGACCAGGTTGGCAATAATACCATACCTGAGGGCACTGTTGGCTCGCTAGTAGGTGGTGGAGAAGTATTACCTTTCTTGCCTCCACCAAACAAACCACCTAACCAAGATTGTTTAGCCTCGGATTTAGTGCTCACGTTTTGGCTTATTCCTACACTAGTATCATTGGTAGTTGCTGTTCGGGCAAGTCCTTCTGCTTGTGCGACATCATATTGTTGTTCTACGGCGTCTCCATTTTCGCTGTCAGGATCTGCATAGCCTTCATTAGGGCCGAATTCGGAAATCCAGACGCCTCTTTCTTTGTGGCTGTAGACTATTTCTCCAATTTCTGATAGCGGTGTGCCGTTAGGATTGACAATGTCACCTGGCTGGGCACTACCGATTGGCACGGAACCGTCGTTGGTTGTTTCTCCTGCGACGACCTCGAAAGCAAACAACTCTGCTACTAGCAGGAAATCAAGGAGGCCAGCGGCATTTTCTACTGCATTGTTAGCATCTAGCTGTGTAGTTTCAGTGCTGAAGTTTGCTAAGGTAAATAATGCATCACCAGCGGATTTGCCTTCTTCTGTTTGTTTTGCGATGTTGGCAATATCTTTAACGCTTTCATTTGGAGGACCAGCATACATTACAGGTACCGAACCTACTGATTCAGATTCAACCCAAATAGTATAAGTAGAAGTTCCGATTGGAGTTGGAGAGACTTCAATCCATGGATTACCTAGTTCCCCAGCCGTTGGCAGTGTAATTGTTTTACCTTCAGGCATGATAGTAAACGTCATTCCCATTAAAGATACAGTAGTAGGAACTACAAATGGGTTTAATGCTTGTAATTTGTCTGCGTAATCTGGATTACCATAAACATTTGCAGCGATCCAATCGAATGTTTCATGTCTATGTGTGTATACATGATCTGTTCCTAGAGTAAATCTTTCTCCAATTGTAGAGAGTGCAATTGTTTTTACTTCGGCAGTTGTGGGGATATGCGCATAAGGAGAATTCGGATTCGAGTTTGGACCATGTGCTCGTATATAAATTTCATATGAAGCATCACCGAAAGCCGTTGCTGCTAATTCTGCCCAATTTCTTCCTTCTTTTACAATATAAGCACCTGGCTCAGCTGTATACTTCGCACTCGAGTTGTAATTGTAATCACTACCATAAACATTATCGAGCAGGTCATTTAACCATCGTTGCTCTTTTCCATGGAAATCACTATTCCATTTGTTCAGTCCGTAACTCTTACTAATTAATTCTCTTAATGCGGTTTTTCCTTCAGCTTGTTTGGTATGTCTTGCCACTTCATACAATGCTTGTTCAGCACCATTGCCTGTTGGACCATCCAATAATTCTCTACAAATTTCTGCTCGCTCGTCTATTGTCGCTTGTTTATGATAGTCCATTTCGACCATCAATTTGAATGGCGCATTATTATCAAAAATAGCGGAGAAAATACTATAAGACCCATCCAATACATTAAGGACATTGGTAATCATTGAATCACCACTTAGGAATCCTTCGTCAATTAAGGTGACTTTAAATACATTAATTTGAGCCTTTAGTTCATCGACTCTAGCTTTGTCTGGCTTCCTAAATATCCACCAGAGGATGAAGCCGACGATACTACCTTTTATAAAGGCACTAATACCGTCTTTAATTATTTTGATTAATTCAGCAACCGCACTTAGACCATCTGCATATACTCCGATTTTAGATAATTTACTACCTAAACCTCCGGTTTCAGTTTGATCTCCAGTATCTTCTGATGGTCCTTCAAATCCGTCCATCAATCCACCAATGCCACCTTCTTCATCACTTTCCGGGCCATCGTTTTTGCCATAGCCAAGATCCGTGTCTTTGTTGGTGTCTTCAGGAGTTGCGATTTTAGAAGCTGTTGGTGCTTCAACCTGAGCTGGAGCTTGTCCGCCGCCACCACCTGAAGGAATTGCTTCTTCATCTCCAAATGCGAAGCTACCTTCCCAGTTGATTTCTCCGAGGTTGCCCAATTCTTGTTGGTAAAGCTCCCAGATTTTTTCTCCATCCCAGATGCCTAGTACTTCATACTTAACATAGGCTTCAATTAGTAATTTCAAGATGGGAGCGATAGAGAGATTGACTCCAAGTTCACCACCAACACCATCTTTGTTTCCAAAGAGACTAACGTATGGATTCAGTGTAATTGGAACATCAATTCCCAGTCCTGCTCTAATTCCGGCAGAAGCATTCAGAACAACTGGTATTCCGATTAATACGCCTACATATGCCATGATTTTGGCAGAAATATTTATACCCCAGGTAGCGGCAAGTTGTGCTTCGAAATCAGGCATTTCCCCTGATTTCGGTCTCCAGTTACTAATACCTGCTGTTCCAAATAGAATCAGCGGTAATGTATCAATAGATGCACCAAACAGTATTCCTGCTTCGATAGAAACGATTCCAATAACAGGAATGGTAATTTCAAAACCAAATTCTTCCGCCCACAATTCATCGCCTTCCATAACGGTGGCGCTATAGGTGAGGCTTGCTGAAATGACAGGATCCATTTCTTCGTCCATTCGGACAGATGCTGCTCCTGTTAAGCCTTTCATAATACCGACTTCAACTTCTCCATAGAGGTCAAACTCATCTCTGTTGACTGATGCTTCTACCACACCAGTGACAAAGCGATCGGGGTTATCTTCCCCATCAAACCAAGAGAATTCCAGATATCCACTTCCAATAAAGGCGGATTCACCGTCTTCATCACGAATCCACGCAACGTCTGCCTCTCCAACAAGATACATGTCACCCAATTCTGCTTCCAGTTTGGCGTGACCACCAACCTGAACTACTTGATCGTTACGAATACTAAGACCTCCGCTCAGTTCGCTAATTTCGAGTTGACCGTCAAACAATGAAAAGACTTTATCTGTTGAGATGTCTGCATCCAGATAAAGGATGGATTTATTGACGACATCATATTCAAGTTGTGCTGAGATTTCGTAAGTAGATTCGCCATCAGAATAAGCGGCGGCAACAAGACCACCAATCGTTTGCAATTTACCTTCAGCAAACGAAGCACCGACTCCTGCTTGACCTAGTATGGTGACATCTCCGCCATCAAATTCCATGACGTAATCATCCATAAGGGTCAGGCTTGCTGCACCACTTTCAATAGTAAGATTTTGGTCAGGTTCGGAAATGCCAATTTCTCCTGCGAATTCTCCTGCAAAGAGTGGTCCTTCCATATCTGAGACGTACATTCCAATGGAACCACTTAGCCCCGTGACTTTTCCTTCTTCTACTGTTACGCCAACGCTAGCACCTTTAAGGATAGAAAATCCAAGGCTTTCATCACTAGGTTCTTTTATAATAAGTTCTTGTAGTAGTTCCAGGGTTCCCTCCATACTTAAGGCTTCACCTCTAGGAAGCATTCCGATCAAGGTAAGACTAGCAATAGCTTCCTCTTCTTTTCTCCATTCAACACCTAGTGACGCATCAATATTTGAAACACCTTGTTCATCGATGGACATGAAGAACTGACTTCCCGGAATGAGTACGGTAGAGTATTTCTCACCAGCAAGCAGTGTCAGGTCAGCCTGCGTCACTGCATGCATCATACCATTAAGAGATAGTGGTCGCATATTCATCGTTCCAGAGAACGAAATTCTACCAAGACGACGTTCTTCATTAGAGAAGGACCCAGTAGCCTCAAGTTCTGCTTTAGATACTTTAGTTCCATCGAAGGTAAGTGTCAGGAATGCTCCTGCATCAACATCAGTTGATAGAGTACCTTCAGTCATGATGGCATCCATATCAGGAGTCGTAAGACCAGCTGTCACTGCCAACATAATTGTATTTGGTGAAAGGAAAAGGCCTTGCTCTTCATTATAACCTAAATCAAGTGACGCTACGCCTCCAGCTTGTAATCCACCATCTGTAGTCAGGATAACTTCAACAGCAGCGGAACCTTCAATGTCAATTTCAAAGCTATCTGGGCCAAATTCAACTTCGACACTAATACCTGCTGGCAGCGTCAAGGTAATCCCTTCTCCAAGAATAAAGTGTTTGTCATCTAATGAGAAGAGGCTAGCGGTACCTGACCATTCTTCTGTTTCACGATCAATAGAAACTGTGGCAACACCTTCTGCGAATCCGTCTGTAGTTTGAACGGATACTTCACCTTCAAATTGACCTGCGTTTCCAGTTCCAAATGCAAATTGTAGCGTTCCTGAGGTCACTATAATGTAGCCACCGATTGGTTTATCTTCTGTTAATTCTATGGTGAACATTCCTGAGACAACACCATCTTCTATCAGCAGATCGATTTGTGCTTCAACACCAAGAACTGTGGTTGTAGTTAATAGGTGGAACGAGTCGACTTTGATACCGTCATTTGTAAGACTGACAACGACTTCAGCAATTCCTGTTAATTCGATACCATCAATGAGGGTGTCGACATCAAGTTGAAGTGTAGCGCTACCGTCAATGTTAGCACCTTCAGGACTAAACCCTATTGTGATTTCCATTCCTGCTGGAATCGTGATATCTACACCTTCTGTAACTGGAACTACCTTGTCTTGTGTAGTTAATAACGTTGCTACTCCTGACCAATCTTTTGTAATTAGGTCGTAGTAAACTATGGCTGTACCAGTTGCAAAATCTTCTTTTGTTTTAACGGTGATGTCGCCAGTTAGGGAACCACCAGTTGTAAAGTCATATTCTAGCATTCCACCAGTAGCTACAAGATTACCTGGTAGATCTTTTTCTTCAGTTAAGGTAATTGAAATAATACCAGTAATAGCATCTGGTGTGACTGTAGCATAAAGTTCGGCTAGCATTCCTTCTACATCGACAATAGTGTCTATTTGCAAGGAAACAAATGAAATTCCAGTTTCATCTACGGTAAACATCACATCTGCAATGGCAACACCTTCTAGGTCTAGCCCCTCTTCAACATTGAGATCAATTGTTAATTCAGCTCCAATTTCTCCCACCACTGTTGTTCCTTCAGGGCCAAATGCCATATCAATATACATATCCTTAGGCAGCACGATTTGTGCTCCTGACCCAAGTGGAATTACTTTATTATCAATGAGTGATAATCTAGCAGTACCAGACCATAAAGAAGTTGCAGGATCTAATGTAACTGTAGCTTCTCCTTGAGCGATTTGGTCATTAGTTTGAACGATAATGTCACCATTTAAAGCATCGGGTTCAGGACCGAATACATAATCTAAACTACCGCTTACTGCCATTAGTTTATCACCTAATGGAACGGGTTCAATTATCACAACGGCGACGGTACCTGATATCTGACCGTCTGTAATTTCAGCGTTGATTTCAGCATTCATTCCTAGTAAGTCGACGGAAGTATATAATGTTAATAACTCAATGGTGATACCACTGTTGTCGATTCCTAATTCGATTTCGGTAGTTGAAACTCCAGTAATATCAATACCGCCTGCAGTAGCATTAATGCCAACTTCTAGCTGTGCGCCTACAATTCCGTCTATCACTGTGCCATCAGGACCAAATGATACGGTCACTTCAATATCATCAGGTAAGATGATATTGGTATCTCCACCAACAGGAATTACTTTTGCTGTTTCTGAGGTTAGCGTTGTGGTGCCAGTCCACTCAGAAGTAACTGGGTCGAGGTATACTTCAGCTTCTCCTCTAAAGAATCCATCATTAGTCTCAATCACTAATACACCTTCAAATTCATCAGGTTCAGGACCGAAGTTATAAATGATTTCACCGGATGTTGCCGTTAAGGAATCACCAAGTGGTTTTGACTCGGCAAGCGTAATGGTAACAGAACCAATAATTCCTTCTTCATCAATCAAGGCAGAAACATAACCGTCGAATCCGTAAACGTGTACTACAGACTCAATCTGGCAGCTAAGTATAGTAATACCACTATTGTCAATCCCAAGAACTATTGTGAAAATCGACAGATCGGTAAGATCAACGCCTTCGTCTGTTTTAATGTCAACAAATATATTTGCTGTAACTTCTGCATTAAATTCGGTACCATCAGGACCAAAACTCACATTGAACTCAATACCTGCTGGTAATACAATTTTTGAACCGCTGGCACCAATTGGGAACTCATTATCTTCAAGAGTAGAAAGGACTGCACTACCAGACCATTCAGAGGTAATAGGGTCAAGGGTGACCTCAGCAGTTCCTTGCGCCCAACCATCAACAGTTTGAATGAGAATAGAGCCATCGAATGAATCTGGCTCAGGTCCAAATACGTAGGTTAGGTTACCAGACACAACTTCTAGTCCTTCACCGATTTCAATATTATCGACAACATCGACTTCAATGATTCCCGCAATGCCTTCTTCATTGATTGTAGCGTCAACTCTCGCATTAAGGTTGCCTAGAGTTGTTTCGGAATCAATGTCCATGGAGATTAATGTAATTCCAGTTTCGTCAAACCCTAGTTCTAAGCCTAGTAGCGCTAATCCAGTTAAGTCCATACTATCGACATTCAAGTCAATAGCGATTTCAGCATCTAGGTCTCCAGTGATTGTTGTACCGTCTGGACCAAAGGATAGTTCCACCAACATGCCTATAGGCAAGGTGATAAATGTCCTTTCATTGATATCAATAACTTTAGTAGAGATGGAAGTCATTGTGACCAAACCAGACCAAGTATCAGTCATTTGATCATAATCGACATTGGCATCGCCTTGTAAGAAACCGTCTTGGGTGTTAACTGTAAGTTGTCCAGTAAAGGTGTCGTTATCTGGTGTGAAGTTATAGACCAGTGACCCTGAAGTTGCGGATAACTGCGGTGTAATATCTTTAGGTTCAGTGATTGCCAGAGAGAGTGTTCCTGTAAATCCTGTATCTTCTGAATAATTAGCCTGAACTGTTCCATTCAGTCCAAATGCAGTAGTTTCACTATTGAAGTTGGCCCCAGTGACTGTTATCCCAGAACTATTGATCCCGAGTTGTAAGTACAGTACATTTAAGTTATTTAGCTGGATGCCGTCAGTAGTTTGCAAACCAACTGTCAGTTCAGCGCCCATTGAACCAGTGATGATTGTTCCGTCAGGACCAAATGATAAGGACATGACTGCACCAATAGGAATGACTAAGGTTGCACTTGGGGGCAATTCGATTGATTTGTCAGATTGCGTTTCGATAGAAGCTCCACCAGCCCAGATTTCATTTTGGATGTCATAGGAAACGGAAGCTTCTCCTTTTGCATAACCATCGTTTGTTTCAACAATGATATTGCCCATAAAGTTACCACCAGGCCCCAGGTTCAGGCTTACGGAGCCACCAGTTGCCGTGAGGGAATCCGAGATTGGCATATCTGAATCGATAGTGACAGATACGCTACCTTCAATCGATTCGTTGGTGACTATAGCTGATATTCCAACAGCCATTCCCTTGAACCTTGTCTGGCTATCGACTACAAGTGTGGGATCTACTGTACCATCTGAGTTTATGAGTAATTCAAACTGAACACCTGGGAGGTGATCACTTTTGATGAATAATTTTCCAGAGGCAAAATTGCCTTCTTCTATTGTGACTTCTGCTTTTACTACAGTGGCGATGTTGTGCAGGTCGAGGTCGAGAGAGATGTAGCCATTTTGTTCCAGGATATCATATTCGATATTGAGGATATCACCAACCAGTACAAATTCTGGTATAATGCTTTCAGTATCTGGAGCGATTGGAACCGTATCCTTAGTAGGCAATTTGGAAGTTGGAACTTTCGAAGTTGGAAACTGCTTACCAGGAGGAAGTTTAGTTTGTGCGACAGCTTTTTTCGGAGTCGGTTTTTTCTTTTGTTTTGGTTTAGCTTTGCCTTTTGGCGCTTTTTCTCCCTTTTTACCTTCTTTTTTCTCTTTAGTGGGTTTTGTTTGAGCGGCTTTTTTCCCTTTTACATCTGCTTCTTTTTCTAGAGCAGGATTATCATTGATAGATCGATTACCTGTTTTCGTAGTTTCTTCTACTTTCCCTTCATCCTGTTGAACGACGTGTGCTAGCTCGTGTCCGATTAACTCTTGTCCTTTAGGAGTAAAAGGTTGGAATTTGCCTGGAGCGAAATGTACATCTGATCCTTGAGTGAATGCGAATGCACCAATATCTTTAGACTCTTGGGAGTCTTTGATAATGTTAACATCAGAGAAATCGGCATTGAATGCGGTTTGCATTTTATTGTTGACTTCGTTGGGTAATCCGTTTGGAGCGCTGCCTGATCCTCCTATTCCTGTACCAGGATTTTCTGCACCAGCATCTGCTCCGCTGTCTGCGCCGTTACCACCACCGCCAATTTCGTATAGGGGTTTTTCTATGTTCTCTTTTTGTTGTTTAGCGTTTTCCTTAATAAGAAACTTATCGGCGTTATCTGCTTTTTTGTCTTTGCCGTTTTGATTTTTATTGGGTTGATATGCAGCATTATTGGCATTGCCGCCATCGCCACTATTCGTGCCATCATTGTCGCCTTGACCATCATCACCTGCGGTTTCTTTACCTAGGGTGAATCGTTCTTTCTCTTCAGTCCCTTTTTTCTCCGTCTGTTCTTCCGCTTTTTCCTCTTTAGGTTCTTCTTTGGCTTCTGTAGCTTTAATGTTAAGCTGGGGTGGCAGATTAGTTATTCCGCTTTTCTCAACGTCTTCGTTTGTTCGGTTCGAAGCATTGGATTTATCTCTAGTGAGATGCTGATTAAATTGCTCTTTATCCATAATATTATTTGGAGGTAAAAAGATACTTACTATTTTGCGGTATTAAAAATATTTAACCATTAAATAACGGGAATAAACGTGTATTTTATGATTAAAAATAGATTTTGTCAAAATTAGGAATCAATTCATTTGGTCAATAACTGTTTATTTTATAATTATATTGGATTTTTTTATAAACCTGGATTTTGCTTTAGAAATTGGCCTTAACTGCTAATTAATTGATTATGAGTAAATTAGTCGAATTGCATTCCTGCGTAAGCTAGCAGGTTATGATACTCGACGATATTGACATCGAAAAGATGTATGATTCTCTACTGCGTCAAAATCTTGAGTGTCGACTCATAACCAAATGCTTAGCCGTTTCGCACAAACATGCCTGCTGCGCAACGGAAGGCAAGGTCTATTGTAAAACTCGGGTTAAAAAACTGTGAACTTATGCTATTCAAATTAGTATCGCCCTTTCAACCGACAGGAGATCAACCTCAGGCCATCGCTGAGTTGTGTGAAGGACTGTCGGACGGTGTTCAAGCTCAAACCTTATTAGGTGTGACGGGGTCGGGTAAGACGTTTACCATGGCCAATGTAATTGCAGAATCACAACGGCCAGTTTTGATATTAACTCATAATAAAACGCTTACTGCTCAATTGTATGGAGAATTCAAACAGTTTTTTCCTGAAAATGCAGTGGAATACTTCGTGAGTTACTACGATTATTATCAACCAGAAGCTTATATCACCTCTTCGGATACTTTTATTGAAAAAGATTTGTCGATTAATGCAGAGATCGATAAACTTAGACTACGAGCGACGTCTTCTTTGTTATCGGGAAGACGTGATATCATTGTTGTGGCTTCGGTGTCGTGTATTTATGGAATGGGGAATCCGATCGATGTAACTTCAGGGATTGTTCGATTGAAAAAAGGAGATAAGATGAGTAGGAACAGTCTGTTATACAAGTTGGTGGACTCTTTGTATTCCAGGACGGAGCGCGAGTTTACAAGGTCGACATTTCGAGTGAAAGGAGATACCGTAGACATCAACTTACCGTATGTAGATTATTCCTTCAGGATCATATTTTTCGGTGATGAAATCGAGGAAATGATGAGCTTTGAAACGACTTCAGGTAAGAAGATTGAAGTACTTGATCACTTGGCAATTTTCCCAGCAAATCTGTACATTGCTCCTAAGGACAAAATGACACAAATCATCCATACGATTCAAGATGAGATGGTAGAACAAGAGAAGTATTTTGAACGAGAAATGCGTTTTTTAGAAGCAAAGCGAATTCGAGAACGAATTACCTTTGACATAGAGATGATGCGGGAACTCGGCTACTGTCAAGGTATTGAAAACTATTCCCGGTACTTTGATGGAAGGCGACCAGGCACTCGACCCTTTTGTCTGTTAGACTATTTTCCTGAGGACTTTGTATTGATGGTAGATGAAAGTCACGTGACCTTACCGCAAGTGAGAGGCATGTTTGGAGGAGACCGTGCCCGAAAGTTAAATCTGGTTAATTTTGGTTTTAGACTCCCGTCTGCTATGGATAATCGACCGCTAAACTATGATGAGTTTGAGCAGTTGACACAACAAACAATATATGTAAGTGCAACACCTAGTGATTATGAGCTGACTCGTAGTGAAGGCGTGATAGTGGAACAACTGGTTCGCCCTACCGGTTTGCTTGATCCACCGATAGAGGTTCGGCCAAGCATGAACCAGATTGATGATTTGCTGGAGGAGATACGGATTCGTGTAGACAAGAAGGAGCGGACACTTGTGACGACTCTCACAAAGCGGATGGCTGAGGAACTGGCGCGTTTTATGGCGGATAACGGTGTCCGTTGTCGCTATATTCACTCGGAGGTGGATACACTTGATCGGGTAGAGATTTTACGGGATTTGCGATTGGGGGAATTCGATGTACTGATTGGGGTGAATCTCTTGCGGGAAGGGTTAGATTTGCCTGAGGTGTCTCTTGTGGCGATACTGGATGCTGATAAGGAAGGATTTCTGCGGAATGATCGCTCCTTGACGCAGACAGCAGGACGAGCTGCCCGTAATGCCAATGGAGTTGTGATCATGTACGCTGACAAAATAAGTAATGCGATGCAACATACGATTGATGAAACGGAGCGACGGCGCGCTAAACAAATGGCTTATAACCAAGAACACGGTATTGTTCCGACGACGGTGTTTAAGTCTAAAGAGGAGATCATGAGTCAGAGTTCGATATTAGAAATTAAAGGTGACTCAAGCAGGAAAGCCTACATTGAACCAGAGATGACGAGTGTAGCTGCTGACCCTGTACTTCAGTATATGGATCGAGAGCAAATGGGGAAAGCGATCGATCAGGTCAAGCGAAAAATGCAAAAAGCGGCCAAAACACAAGAGTTTATGCTTGCTGCGCAATTGCGGGATGAAATGTTAGCGATGCAGAAGGATTTTGATGAGCGGTTTGGTAAGTAGAAACTGAAGTCATATCAGACCACATTAGTTAATGAATAAAGAACGAGGAACCTGTTACTTCCAGGAGCCAGCCTGACTTCCGGTGCGCAGCAGGCAGGCCCAGTCCAGAATTGAGAGGTTTTTGCAAACCGTAAAACATTGATTTTAAACAGGTAAAGACCTCACTTTTTAACTGGGCCGGATTCCAGAAGTAACAGGTCTCTCGTTCTTTGCTTAAAAAATGGTGTTTTCGTTTAGGCACTAAGTAGTACCACTTACTCCTTCCTACAATATTCTTCGAATCAAATTAGTCTTTAAAATTTAAGTGGTTCCCCATCAATATCAAATAAATTGATAGCACTAAAACCTTTTGTAATTGCAAAATCAGTCATTGAATTATCTTCTGGTAAAACTTCTAATAATTCACTAATTTCATTAAGTGTTTCCTCCAATCTTTTTTTATTTTTTTTGCATATTTCAGTCTGAGGCAAACCTTTGGAATTATATTCTAACCAAGCATAACTTTGAGAGCAAATATTAATCACAAAATTACCGAAGGAAATACCATGAATCCATAAAACATTTGAAAACAATTGTTCATTCCCAAATTCATCAAAAACAATTCCATTACCTAATATTTTTATCTCTAAGGGATATAAATAATCGGAGTCTTCAAATTCTTTATCTAAAATATCTAAAATACATGTTTCAATATTTAAATCTTGATATTTTGTAATGTCAATTGATAAGAGTTCTTTCTTTTTTCTATGAATAACTTGCTTTTTATAATCAAACTTAACCCAATCTTCAAGTACTATCTCAGTTGGAAATAGCATTTTTCTTTTAGTTAAAATCTTTAATGTATTGTTTAAATTATTTAATAAAGGTTTTAATGCAATCTTTTCATTAAGAGAAGTATCTAAATAACTATTCATTTCGAACCACCAATTCGCAATTTCACCTTTGTCTATTTTTATCACCATAATTTCTAATAACTAAACTAATTAACCATTCAGAATCCATTTACCACCATCAGAAAAAGTAACTCTTAAACTAATTTCAGGTGGCCAGAATTTTTTAATACTATCAGGCAACATTAAATCATCTTTCTTATATTCTAAAAAATCACTTTTTGTTCCTGAACTAACAATGACCTCAACCCATTTCTTTTTAGCTGGGGCGTTTTTGATTTGACTTTTTGCTTTAAAAATACTACTTCTTAAAGAATTTATTGATTCAGCAGTTTTAAGTTGGTAAGCAGAACTATAACTCCCATCAAAATTAACAGTTGCTACATCAATATCATAACTTGGAAAACTATCTTTCTTGTCTTCAAAGGCAATTTTAGAAATGCTTGGATGATCTAATAGCTGTTTACCTTTATTTAAGGCTTGAAGCACAGATGGAATGGAAGAAGCCTGCTTTAATTGGAGTAGTAGCTTTGGATACCCATTCATAGAGTCAAATCGGCCTCCCAATAAATAATTTTTAATTGTATTTCCTAATTCTGACTTTACAATTTTATCAGCATCTTCTTTCTTTATGCCTAAGCTAATTAGTTTTTTTGTTAGTTCTTCATTTCCCTCAGATATTGTTATTTTATCCTCTTTAACAGGATTAACCTCTCCGCGAACTTTATATTCTCCATCATTTCCGATTGAGCTTACAGTCAACTTTTTAAGTCGATATTTAGATTTTATTTTAGGTAATTCATTATCTAATATTTTTTTTGTTGTTTTAGAATCATTATCCAGTGCATTAACTTCAACAAATGCTGCATCTAAATCTGCCTGTTTTTGCCCTTTGGTACGCTCATCGTCTTCCTCATCTTCCTCTCCTTTCTTCTTCAATAAGCCCAACTTCTCAGCCATTGCACGGATCTGCTCTACCACCCAATCGATAGCATTTTCGATCTTACCACGGATTTTGGTCATGATCTCTCTTACTTTTTTGGAGATGCCCCCCAGCCCCAAAAGGCTAGCGAGGAAACCGATGGCAACGGGTAAGAAACGAGCCATCGTATTCTCTATTGCTGCGGCAAGAGCAGCGACATTTCCAGATGCGATAGCAGCGAGGGAACTGATCACAGATTGGATCAACTCCGAAATTTGTTGCGCTTTGTTGATGAAAAACATGACGACATCATAAATCATCATACAAGCCTTGACGAACGCAGACGCAGGATTGAAGAGGCTTAGTATCCAGACAACACCCGCTTTAAAGACCCGCTCTACTAGGAATGATTTAATACTATCCATGATCGTGGTCTTGATATCAGAGAATTGCTCTCTGGCCTCATCAATAACACCACCAATTCCTTCGTTTTTGAGCTTCACGATTATGTCGACTCCAGCTTCTACCCGTTCCATGTTTTTCTCTCCGATGACAGCGACCACTTTGCCCTTTACGAAATCCCAGGACATACCCATCAAGTCACCAGCAAAACCGATAATCCCTTTTAGATCTAAGGAAGTTGGTGGGGAGACACCCATTTCAGACATGGTGCCCATCAGCCAACCGGTGATGCCTCCTTGTAAGTGCGTTTGGATATTATCAACAAAGTTCATGAAACCATCCTTGACGCCCTGAACTAAATTCCTGAGGAATTTGATTGGATGTTTGATGATTTCACCGATAACACCCGCCGCCCCATTTATAACACTTAAGAGTAAGTCCTTTAATCGGTTAATCGTTTGAATGACGCTTTTGATGCCATCAATGGCTTTGTCTACCAGACCTCTGTTTGCTGCCTGCAATTCTTCAATTCGAGTGTCTAATTGTTGTAGATTGTCGGTGTAGCTTTGAGCAATTGTGTCCACAAGTTGGTCACGACTATCTTCAACATCCTGTTCCAATTGATCAAATCGGTCATTGACTTCCTCGGCACATTGTTCTCCAATTTCTTTTAAATCGCCTTCAAGCGAATCTACATATTCTGTAACGCTTTGCCGGCCTTCAAAAATTGCGGTTTTAGCGTTGGCCATTTGCTCTCCAACATACACGGCTATAGCATCGATAGCAATGTCCATGTCTTCCAGGTATTGGTTTCTGCCGTCCTCGTAGAAGCGATTGACTTCCTCAGGCATTCCAAATAATTTATCTTTAAGCCATTTTGCACCGCCTGTCCAACCGCCATATCTTTGCGATTTATAGGCTGACATTTTCTCGTCTACATACGTTTCAAAAGCGGAACTTGCTTCGTCTGCAGCAGTTTGGAACATGGTTTCGACCGTAGACGACATGGTTTCCAGAATGGTAGTTACGGAGGACTGGGTGGTTTCAAATATAGAGTTGATATGATCGGCAACCTCTTGTCGTGCCCGTTCGTCTTCTTTAGTGGATTCATTTTGATTATCGCTTACCGCTTCAAATTGTTCGACACGGGTTTCTAGAAATGAGGTAAGACCATCTTTTGATAGGGTTTCCGAATCTGTCTGTGCTGCATCTAGTATTCCTTCCTCTGCCTCTCGGAATTGGCCAGGAGTTGCTTCCGCACTTGCTTGTGCTTGTTTCTTCGAATCTAGTGCTGCTAGGAATTCTGGCTCATTGGAATCAGTGAGTTGTTCCTCCGTAACTTCAGCAGTGGCAAGCTGTTCATCTAATGTTTCACTATCCTGTTGAATGGGGGTTTCTACAATAGTCTCATCCTTTTTCTTAGGGGCCGCATTTTTAGGATCAATTGTTCCTAGCTCTGGGTCGGGGTCTGGCTCAGGCATTGGTGTTACCTCCTTGCCCTCAACCTTGCCCAGATCTGGCTCGGCTTCATGTGCTGTTATGAGTGCTTCTCCTGCTTTTTCTTTTTCGGCGGTTACATCCGCAGCGACTGCTTCATTAAGTTGGTCTGCTTTGCCATTTTTCTTGAAGTTTTGAACTTCTTCTAGGTTTTTAGGCGTAAGTGCTTCAACACGTGCTCGTAGCTGGGTTTTAAACTCATACGCTTCGTAATCTTTCGTTTCAGCGTAGTCCATGTCCTCCACATGCAACTCTTCTGCTAGGCTTTGTTTCTCGTTGTCTGGTGGTTTTGCTGCGGATTGCGCATCGTCAACCTTCTTCTCGGTTGGCTCATGGTCTTTTTGTTCGTCTGCTTTATCTTTAATAAAGGTGCTCTCATTTTGGAATAGCAAGTCATCTTCAGCAGTCTTTGGTGTTCCAGTGCCGGGAAGTGGAGGCAAGGTGACAGAGCCATCAGCCGACACTGAGGCGTTTCCTAGTGCACTTTTCTTCTGGTTGTCCTTTCCAGCGGCTTCTTTTTTCTTTGCTTTTAATTTTTCCTTTGCCTCGAATATCTTTTTCTCTTTCGGTTTTTCCTCCTTTTTAGGAAGTTTAGGCTTTTCAACTTTGGGTAATGGAGGTGATGGTTCTGGTGGTGGTGGGGCGCCAGTTGCTACAGGCACCACATCGGCTAAACCTTCATAATGCTGGTCTTCAGCGCTTGGTGCGGGTTCAGCACTTTCTACCTGATTTCTTTGTACTACAAAATTTCCTTGAACGACGGGTGTTCCACTTGGCGCACCTTCTCCTTTACTACCAACAATTTCTCCTCTCGCGGCCTTCGCGCCCATCTCATCTGCTTCTTTTTCCAAGCCAGAATCATCATTAACGGCTTGTCCATCAACCTCTGTTGTTGGGGCGACTTCTCCGCTGCTTTGCTGGATGACGTGTGTCAACTCATGACCGATCAACTCTTGTCCTGTTAAGGAGAAGGGGTCGTATTGGCCAGGAGCGAAATGAAGTTCATCACCTCTTGCAAAGGCATAAGCCCCAAGTTCTACGGCTTCAACTGAATTTTTATGAATGGTGACTTTTGAGAAATCGTATTCAAAGGCATGTTCCATCTTGCCCCTAACATCCTCAGGAAGTTTGGTAATACTTTGTGAGGTGTTAAGCTTAAATTGTGGTTGCTTTTGTTTGTAACTGATTGAATGTGCCGCTGATTTCGAAGCTTTGAGTTGATAGGGGGTTGACTTTCCTGTATCTCCAGATGAAGATTGTACGCTGTCATCAGCAGTTCCATCTGAGTTAGACGACTCTTCTTTTTTTTTTAGCTTGAACGGTCTGATTACTATTATCTGATGGCTTATTTAATTTGAAAGGTGAACTGCCACCTGTGTTTGGAGTACTACCACTTGTTCCGCTATCCTCATCTGAATCCGCAAATCTGTTTCCTTTCTGTTCTTTTTTAATTGCGGTTTCTTCTTCGCCAGGAGTTGTAGCTCCTAGATCCAACTGTGGAGGGGAGATGCTTCTAGTGCCAAATTCTTCCTTTTTCTCTTCTTGCTCTGCACTAGAAAGACGGTTGACCTTAAGACTTTTTTCCTTAGTATTTTGTTGCATTCTTGGAGGATTACAAAATTTATCACAGAAAGATAGATAAATATTTTCAATAAAAAAATTTTATATTATGTGATATGAGTAATATTGAATTTTTAAGGAATAGAATTGGTAAGGACAAGATATTATCCTTACATTGCTGGATGTAAGCTATCCATAAACATTGAAGACACAAATACTAAAACCTGACAGGACTCCCCATCAAAATTTCAGTGGTTGGCGAAGTGATAGGAAGTGTTGTTTGAACCCAGATAAAAAAGTAAGTAAGAGATGCAATCTTTTATTTGCTTTTTATCTGGGAGAGTGCTGGATAGCATGGTGCCTCTGAGAGTTGTGCAAGGCTTTGCCTGCGCTACTCTCAGAGGCATCGCCCCTAAGGAAAATACTAGTTAGAATTCTCTTAAATACTTTTCTCGCAATTAGTTTCGAAGGGAGAGATCATAACTACCAACCTAGGTTTCATTGGCCTAAGTGTAAATTTATAAATAGTTGACGGTGAGTGTTTTGTAATTGGGTTTTTCATTTTTAAATAAAAAATGCACTTTTTTATCCAAAATAAAATGATATCAGTTTTGTAGTTTTAATTCAAAGTTTATTGACTTACAGTTAATTTAACATTGCAATAACCAAGCAACTATTGTCTGAAATGTAGATTGGATTACGATTCGTATTTAGAATAGTAGTGCATATTTATCTTAAAAATTAATAACTACAAACATGAAGTTAACTCGACTCAAATTGGTCCCTTTTCTTTTCTTATTATTTACAGGTTTTATTGCTTCATCGCAGGTAAACATACGAAACCCATGGGGGATGACACAACAGCAGTATGAGTTGTTTGAAAACACAAGCGTTTCAGCAATCAATGCGCTTCCAGGTATTCATCCTAGTTATACCGCTTATGGAGCGCTGTCATTACCCGAAGTCTCCTATTTTACAAACCAACATGACAATGGTCCTGCTCCTGCTGGAAGCACTATAGCCCAATTTAGGTTTCAAGGAGCACCATCGCATTACTTAAAGGATGATCCTATCGTATTTCCCAATCAGCCAGGAGCATCACACCTACATATGTTTTTCGGTAATACAAGAGCCGATGCGTATAGCGAAGCCGGTACTGGGAGCCAAAACGATTTGCAAGTTAGAGGAGCGAGTACAGTGCAAGGAGGAAAGGGAGCCAACCCGTCCTCATATTGGATGCCTGCTATGGTAGATGGACCGTTAAATGCATGTAATAGCCAACGAAAAATAATTTTGCCTGATGTGATTACTGTCTATTACAAAAGCAGACGAGCTAACGAACTCAAGGAAATACCAGTTGGCCTAGAACTTATTGGAGGAAACTTACCACATACACCAGGTGGCCCGATGGTACACGGTATGCAAATTAAAAACAGCAGTGGCGGTTCTCATAGAGAAGCGGCCATGTGGGGATTCTATTCGAACGGAGCAATCGTGGATAAAAGTCCAACCATACCACAAACAAACCCCAACGGATACAAGTGGTTGCGGTGTGTCATAGGGTTTCCGCTGTGTTTTAGAGATGGGCCAAACGGTGGTTTTATGCTTAGTTCAGCAGATCATCTTTCTCACCAACATATGCTGGAAGATGCGCAAGGATGGAATCGGGATGACATCATTTGTCCGACCTCTCATCCCAACCGTATTCCTAAAGTCGAAATCCTTGTAGATTTTCGTTGGCCAGCGAATGGTGATGTTAGTGGTTGGCGGTTGTCGTCAGATATGGGTGCAGACACAGATGCTCAAGTTCCTTACCCCGGCGGTAGCTTGCATGGAGACATAATGTTTGCCTGGAATGAGAAGGTGCAAAAAGGATGGAAAGAAAATTGCTTTGACCCAAACGATCCAAGAAATTGCTCGATTGGACAGACGAGTACCCCTTGGAATTTAGACAGGATCACCAATACTGGAACGATTACCAACCAGATATATACTGGTCCAACAAGTAATTTGTCTGATCCTTATGACGTTTGTGCTCCTTGTCCTCCTGCCGGAACAGCATGCGACGACAATGATCCCAATACTATTAATGATGTGTACGATGGATTCTGTAACTGTGCTGGGACTTACTGTCCACCTACCGGAACTGCTTGTGATGACAATGATCCAACCACGACAAATGATGTATACGATGGTGCTTGTAACTGTGCTGGTACTGCTTGTCCTACTGCAGGAACGATGTGTGATGACAATGATCCCAATACTATTAATGATATGTTTGATGGTTTTTGTAACTGTGCAGGTACTTTCTGTCCACCTGCTGGAACTGCTTGCAATGATAATGATCCCAATACTACGAATGATGTGTATGATGGTTCTTGTAACTGTGCTGGAACCTACTGTCCGCCTGCTGGAACTGTATGTGATGACAATGATCCGAACACAATAGATGATCAATATGATGGTTTTTGTAGCTGTATCGGTACACCGTTTGTCCCGGGTTCAGGAGTTTGTCAGTTTGATATGCCTTCATTGTTGGATGGTATTGATTCAGAATGGTCATCTGATTCTATTTTTAACCTAACAAATGTATTGAATGGAACTGTTGCCAACCAAGGCGATCTGAATGCCTCGTTTAAACTGGGCTGGGATGACAACTACCTTTATGTTTTTGGAAAAGTGACAGATGATGCTTTGGTCAACGACTCCGCAAGTCCTTGGCAAGATGACAGTTTTGAGTTGTATTTAGATGGCGGCAACGAAAAAGGAACGTCCTATGATGCTAATGACTATCAATTAGTGTTTCGATACAATGATCCGATAGCTTATAATGTTTCAGGAGGAGTGAATAATCCTGTTGGAGTTGATTTTGTAATGGTTCCAACGAACCTGGGATACAATGTGGAGATTCGGGTCAGCTGGGCGTTTATTGGTGTTCCGCCTATAGCACATGGAGGTAAGATCGGAGTAGACGTGCATGTAAACGACGATGATGATGGTGGTCTTCGTGACAAAAATATCTCATGGAATGATTTACAGGGCTTGGCTTATACCAATCCATCAATGTTTGGGGAAGTTCTTTTTGAAGACTGCCAGTCCTCCTTCATTACGACCAATATCTGCTTATGGTTGGAAGGCGCTTATGATGTCAGCAACAGTCAAATGACTACTGACTTGACGCAACTGAATTTGCTTCCATTGGCACAGCCTTATAACACACCGCCATGGAATTATACGGGAACGGAGAAAGTAACTAATTTGCCTGTTCAGGCTGTTGACTGGGTGAAGGTGAGCTTTAGGACGGATCCCTCGAAATCATCTGAGGTATTGGCCACTGCTGCCTTATTGCAGGAAGACGGTTGTCTGTTTTTTACTGAAGCGGGATTCTTCCCTGAAAGTCTCGGTTCTTCGTTTTATGTGGTTGTGGAGCACCGTAATCACATTGGAGTGATGTCACCAACTGCAATTGTAGTAGATCAGGGGACGCTTAGCTATGATTTTAGAAGTGGAGACAGTTATACTAATGGCGCTTCAGGTCAGAAGGAGCTGGTATCTGGTGTCTGGGGACTGTTTGCAGGTGATGGTGACCAATTGCTTGATGTTAATGGTTATGACATTAATGCGCAAGACAATTCGAGTTGGGCGCCTCAAAACGGAGGATTCAATGTGTATGGATTGGCGGACTACAATCTGGATGGTGATGTCTCGGGACTGGATAAGATATTGTGGTCGATTAATAATGGGGTTTATTCTACATTGGATCGGTAAATAATAATGGTTAATGATTAATGACAAGGTCAAACTTTGGTGCTGCTTGATGTTAATTTTGTACTTTAGATGCTAATGATAAATTCGAAGAAAAACCATCTTGACCATCTTAATATCTTACAAATCATGTTCAGACAATAAATATGAACAAGATTTGTAAGATGAAATAGATGCTCATGATAAATTTAAAGAAAAACCATCTTGACCATCTAACAAATCATTTTCAGACAATACGAACAGGATATTTAAGATGAAATAGATGCTCATGATAAATTTAAAGAAGACCATCATGACCATCTTAATATCTTACAAATCATGTTCAGAGAACAAATCATGTTCAGAGAACAAATCATGTTCAGAGAACTAAGGTCTAATCCAACAGTCGCATCAGATACTCCCCATAGCCACTTTTCAATAGTGGTTCCGCAAGGCGTTTTAACTGTTCCGCGTCGATGAATTTCTTGCGATAGGCGATCTCTTCAATACAACCGATTTTGAGGCCTTGACGTTGCTCAATGACTTGAATGAACTGGCTGGCCTGCATTAGGGAATCGATGGTCCCGGTATCCAACCAAGCCATTCCACGACTAAACACGCCCACTTTTAGCTTGCCTTCCTTCAGATAATGCTTGTTGACATCAGTAATTTCGTATTCCCCTCTGGCGCTGGGTTTGATGTTTTTGGCCACTTCCACTACAGAATTGTCGTAAAAATAAAGACCAGGTACTGCGTAATTTGATTTCGGTTCTTTAGGCTTTTCTTCAATAGAAATAGCGTTATTCTGTTCATCAAACTCGACTACGCCGTAGCGTTCTGGATCGGACACAGGATAGGCGAAAATGACACCACCGTCCGGGTCATTATGACTGAGTAATGTCTCTTGCAAACCAGAACCATAAAAGATATTGTCTCCTAGAATTAAGGCGACTTTATCATTGCCGATAAACTCTTCTCCAAGGACAAAGGCCTGGGCGAGTCCATTAGGGATTTTCTGTTCCACGTAGGAAAAATTACAGCCAAACTGTTTGCCGTCTCCTAATAACTTTTCAAAGTTGGGGAGATCATGAGGAGTTGAAATAATCAGTATATCCTTGATATTAGCCATCATCAGAATGGATAATGGGTAGTAGATCATTGGTTTGTCGTAAATTGGCATCAGCTGTTTACTAAGCGCTACTGTTATAGGATATAGGCGAGTACCAGAGCCTCCGGCAAGTATAATTCCCTTCATGATGTATTCAATTTGCTAACTAAATATATACGTGATTTTAGTCAAGGTTAAAAATTTGGTCAAATATAAAACATTTTACCACTTACGTTCGTATTGATTATAAAGTTTCCACCCATGTGACCAATTTGATTTTCTATGTCTCAATTACTAAGGGATATTCGTAAATCCAGAATAACATAATAATAACAAAGTATGTTTTTATGTTTGATGGAATTAAAGTACTTTTGCAGGAAATTTGAACAATAAAGTTACTCACTTATTCGTTTGCAATTTCTGCAAATGATTGCACAACTAAAAATTAGTATTATGTCTGAAAAAACAAGATTCTCAGACGAAGAGCTCGAAGAATTTCGAGTGATTTTGGAAAACAAGCTACAAGAAGCCGAATCGAATCTGAAACACTACATTGATCAACTAGGACAACGAGCCAACAACTCAGACTCTAAATTGAAGGGACTGGATGATGGGATCAGTACTACCGAAGCCGAACGACTTTCTGAATTGGCATCAAGGACCAAAAAGCATATTAGTCACTTGCAAAATGCGCTAATTAGAATAGATAACAAAGTCTATGGCGTATGCAGAAAAACAGGAAAGTTAATTAGTAAGGATCGACTAAGAGCCGTACCTCACGCTACATTAAGCATGGAGGCAAAGACTTCTGATAATTAACAAGTTTACTTAAAAATCTACATTTGAGGCGGTCTACCCTTGCAATTCTAGTTATTTGCCTTATTGTTTTAATCGACCAAACAATTAAGATTTGGGTAAAAACCAATATGTATATTGGACAGGAATCCTTTCTGTTCGGTCAAGAGTGGTTTAGGCTCCACTTTCGTGAAAACGAGGGTATGGCATTCGGTCTTACCCTAGGCGGTTATTATGGCAAGATGGCACTTAGTCTGTTTAGAATTTGCGCCTCTGTTTTAATGATTTATTTTCTGATTTATCTAATCCGTCAAAAGGCTAGCCGATTCATCATATTCAGCTTGAGTCTGGTGATTGCTGGAGCTATCGGCAACGTATTAGACTGTTTATTTTACGGGTTACTGTTTTCTGGTAGCTATCATGGTATGGCTACTTTTCTACCTGAAGCTGGCGGATATGCGGGTATGTTGCATGGCAAGGTGGTCGACATGTTCTATCTACCGATTTGGGGTGGCAACTATCCTGACTGGTTTCCTTTAATCGGAGGCGATTCCTTTCTATACTTCCAATCTATTTTCAACATTGCAGATCTCGCTATCACGTTTGGCATTCTGTTTATTCTGTTTTCTCACAACGAATTACTGGCGCCAGAGGAGGCTGTTGTCGCTGAACCTGAAGGTGATGATGCTGTTGTAGTGGAGGGGTGACGCATATCTGGAAGCTGTTTTTATTCTATTTCAACAATGACCTTTGCTCTCTCATATCCATTCAAACTGATGTACTGTTTTCTCATCCATCACTTTTCCGGTGTGTTTTATTTCCTTCGGTTCAAATAACATGATCCACACTTCCTCATCATTTGTTCTTGGTTTGTGCTCAACACCCTTAGGGATGATCAGTATTTCGCCTTCTTTGGTGATAGTGGTCTTATCTCTAAAATCGACAATTAATGTTCCTTTAACTACCTGAAACAATTCGTCCTCATTTTCGTGACTGTGCCAAACAAATTCGCCTTTAATTTTTGCAAGTAAGATGTACTGACCATTCAGTTCTCCTACGATTTTAGGCGTCCAGTATTCATTTATCAATTCAAATTTTTCAAGGATGTTTAGTGTTGTAATCATTTGATAAAGATAAGGAATAATGAATAATGTAATTTGAACAATGTCACTTTAGCGAAATTTTCAATCCCATTTCTTTTTTCATTGTAATCAATGCTTCAGCATTTCCTTTGGCATCGTCAACTGGATGATGGGTATGCTTTGTTTTTCTTAAATGTTTGAAATTTTTAAAGGTATCAGACACTAATCCTTTGTACATACTCCCCAAGTTTTGAGAGGAATGTCCAAATGGATTTCGATTTAGGAAGTGATGAAAATACCAACAAATAAACATCCAATCAAAACCATTATTATCGCTAATAAAAAAGGGTCTTCCTTTAGAATTCTCCTTAATCCATTCCTCAAAATCAAGCATTACCGTTTTTGGGTCTTCAAATTCCATTGTATCTTCTCTTGAAAATCCTGATACTTGAAGCGCTTCAGGAACGTAGGCATCTGATATCGGTTTTAGCTGTCCGTAAAACGTTTTATCCAATTGTTCTGTCATTACTACTGCACCAAATGAAATCATCGAATAATCCCCTGGAATTGGGCCATCTGATTCAATATCTATCATTATGTAACTCATGTTGTTCTATTTTGTTCTATTTTTATTCTTTGCCTGAGTAACAACAAAATGATTGATTTAGTTCCTTTGGGTTTAGGACTTACGATTACTAGAAAGTAAGGTCTTTTAGACAATCGAATGGGGGAGACTTGACAAGTTCTAGTTGATGGTTCAAATAAGGGGCCTCCCTTTCATTCAACGGAGCATGGAAAAACCCATGCCCCGTTGAATGAAAGGGCCGCGTCGTCCGGCACTCTCATCGCGCTAACACACAACGCTACGCTGCTACGCTGCTGCGATGTTCAAACAACACCTACCACCGCTAGTCCCATGCTTTTTGATTCGGTAATAGTAAAGCCTTTCAGGATGTCTGGCTATCTTTTGCAAATAGGGCCTGCCTACTGACCGCAGGCAGGCCCTATTTGTTTTACTTGGGTTTTTCCTTCAACCTTTTCCACCAAGTAGCATAACGATCCAAGCGAATATCCTGGTCGCTGTTGGACCCTTTCCGCTCAATAAAGTCCTGCGTTTGCTGTAATTCCCGCTGCGCATTGCCGCAATACCTCCCTTCGCGTTCGCAAGTAATCATAAATGCGTACATCAGGAAGAGTCGTGCCTCAAAATCATCAGGAAAAATCGTCTTTGCGTAATACAGTTTAACAATGCCCTCCTTATGCTTGTGTTAGAGAAGCGCTTCCAACCCTTCTTGGGTTAACTGTTGTTGTGATTGGTTTAGCTGGTAGTCTTTAAAGTCTGCTCTTGCTTGCTCATAATCAAAAGGTGCTACTTGTTCTTCCTCCTGTTGAGGAAGCAAATCAGGTCTCAGAATTCCAGTTAAAAAGTAGACGGATCTCATAAATCCAATTGACCAAAGTAGAAAACCCATGAAAATTTCAACAAAAACAGATCGGTTGTCTATCATTTGTTGTACAGTTTTTTAATCCATGTATTTTTATATGTATTCTACAGAGAATACGCCGTCCGCGTATGGGCAAAACAACCCTATTCCCTATTCCAGTTGAACAATGGGTTCATCTAGAAATATATTACAAAGCATCTAGTCAATCAACACCCAATGGTGAATTTAAATTTTGGCAAGACGGCCAACTCATCCTTCAAGCAGTAAATGTGGTAACGTTGCTTGACGAAGCTGCCATCTGGGGCCTTGGCAATTACACTGATCACATTGATGGGAGTGATGGTTGCGGATCCGCTACGCTTTACTTCGATGACTGTATCGTGGACACTGAACCTATTCATCCACATATTAACAACTGTCCAACGCCTCCCAACCAAAACAGCATTTTACGTACGTAGATATTAACTCGATAGTTGGTGCCTGTAGTAATAGTAATCCAGGAACAATCTGCGAACCATTCTGCGATCTGTCTATCGTGAAGAGTAAAATCGAAAATGGACAAATCGGTGCGGGTGAACCTTAGCCCAAGCTGCTTTATGAGTCTATGGCCTATTAAAAAGCCTCAAGTAATCGCTCCAAGCGTATACCGCGGGACCCTTTTACCAAAAAATGAGTATTTTTAATGGGATTTTCCTTCAACCATTCATTTAGGGCAGTCACATCTGGAAACCAAAACACTGATTTTGAGACACAGACTGCCTCAAATTCTGCTCCCACAAAAATTAGTGCTCCGTTGATTGTGCCAGACTGCTTTAATGATACTACCTGGTCTACTGTTTTCTGGTGTTCGGATTCACTATAATCGCCCATTTCAAGCATACTGCCAAGTACTACTGATTTGTGGGGCGCCGTAAGTGTTCCAAAGTTTCGGATGGCCGTTTCCATACTGGTTGGGTTGGCATTGTAGGCATCCATATAAAAGGTATTTGACCCGATTACTTTCACCTGAGATCGATTGTTGGAAGGCACATAAGCTTCCAAGGCGGACTTTATGCTTTCATCACTAATTTCGAAATACTGGCCTATAGTTACTGCAGTCAAAATGTTGTGGTAGTTATATTCTCCAAACAACTTTGAATCGATATTAAAACGGTGTTCATTTCTCTCATATTCCATTGATACGAAGGGATTCGCTTCAAGCAGTGTTCCCTTGTAATTAATCGAAGCAAGAGGAGTGGCTGTTTCACTACCGTACGAAATAACTTCCAGCGACTCTGGTAAAAGAAGCTCCAAATGCGGCATATCGCGATTTACAAAGGCTGTGCCGTCGTTTGCTGCCAGATATCGGTATAGCTCTGACTTTGTTTTTTTAACGCCTTCAAGGCTCCCAAAACCCTCCAAGTGTGCATAGCCGATATTTGTGATGAGTCCATGAGTCGGTGCGGCTATTTGACACAGGAAGTCAATATCACCCAGATGATTGGCTCCCATCTCTATTACTGCGATCTCAGTATCTCTGGGAATACTAAGAAGGGTAAGTGGTACTCCGATATGATTGTTAAAATTACCTTGGGTAAAGGCGGTTCTTTTCTCTGATGCCAGCACCGTACTTACTAGTTCCTTTGTAGTGGTCTTACCATTGGTGCCTGTAATAGCCAAAAAGGGAATACTGAAGGTGTTGCGATAGTAATGGGCCAGATCCTGTAATGTCTTGAGGGTATCTTCTACAAGTAGATATTGGTCTGAAACACAAATTGCCGGATCACTGACTAGTACGTACTTTGCGCCTTTGGTGAGTGCATCTGCAGCAAACTGATTGCCGTCAAATCGTTCACCTTTCAATGCCACAAATAGGCAGCCTGGTTCAATCTTTCTCGTGTCTGTGCATACAGATCTGACTTTCAGGTAGTTATGGTATAATTGTTCGATTGTCATAATAAAAAAATTGCCTTCCGAAATTTCGAAAGGCAATTTATCATTTTAATCTGAATGTATTAAATCAAGTTAATATGAAATTCAGATTATTTGTATTTTCTTTTCACTTTTTTCTTGTACTTCTTAGGGAAGTTATTACCACCCTTCTGCGCATTACCCGGAGGTGATCCTACTCTTGTCATTGCGCAACGGAAGCCTAATGAACGTGAAGCACGATCCTCATCGAGGAATCTTCTTGAACCTGGCGCTAACCAGTAAGCTCTGTCTGTCCAGCCACCGCCTTTAATAACTCTTGCTTTATCACTTACAAGAGAAGAGATACCATAGTTGTAAAACACTTCAGATTCTGTGTCACCATCAAGGTAGTTGATTACATCACCTCTTTGATAGTTCAATCGATGTGTTACATCCTCGTCTTTTACCATTTCATAACGAAGTCGTCCTAAACTATCCTTCTCAACTGGTCTACCTTCTTCATCAAGCACTTTGTGCTGGAATTTGTTACCACGGAAAGAGTTTAAGTCCTGATCGTCAACACCACGCAAAGTAGTAGAGGTCATAGGACGATAAACATCCAGCACCCACTCACTAACATTACCTGCCATGTTAAACAGACCATAATCGTTAGGGAAGAAAGCTCTTACAGGAGCGGTAATATGAGCGTTATCGTTCAACTTACCAGCCATACCCATATAATCACCACGTCCACGTTTGAAGTTGGCCATCATTTCTCCTTGGTACTTACCACGCTTCATGTAACGCATGGTATTGTCGTCCCAAGGATAGAGACGTCTGTCAGTAATTCGTTCGTCTTTTGAGAAAGCTTGTTTTCCAACAAGTGCAAGAGCGGCAAATTCCCACTCAGACTCTGTTGGTAAACGATAAGCTGGTAACATAATACCATCCTCAAAACGAACTCTTCTTTCGCCGCCTGTTCTGATGTCTTCCATTGGTTTTTCACCAACAGTTCCTTCATACTGTCCAGCCAGATAAGATTCAGAGTTAAAGTTGTCCTCGTCTTTCTGTTCAGCGTTCGGCATTAAAATTTCTTTTTCAATTAAGACCATCTCGTTAACACGATCCGTTCTCCATTTGCAATACTCGTTAGCTTGAAGCCAGTTGACACCTACGACAGGGTAGTCATCATAAGCAGGGTGACGGAAATACGTTTCAACGAAAGGCTCATTGAACGAAAGTTCCTCACGCCATACCAATGTGTCTGGTAAAGCTTTTAATATTACTTCTGGATAAGACTCGCCAAATACACGTTCGGTCCAATAAAGATACTCCCGGTAGTCGATGTTAGCGACTTCAGTTTCATCCATATAAAATGAAGAAACTGTAACACGACGTGGGACATTATTGTATTCGAACATGACGTCTTGTTCAGTGGTACCCATTGAAAATGTACCACCCTCGATTAATACGAGATTTGGGCCTGTAGCTTGCCCTTGGTAATCTAGTTTTTCAAAACCGCCCCACTCCTGGTCATTATAATTCCAACCAGTGGTAGCCGATTTTTCGGACTTCTTACACGATGAGAAAACAAATAGTGCTGAAAACAACACTAGCGCACCTAATTTTAAGCATTTTTGCATATCAAAATGATTTATTTTCGAAAATGACTCACAAATTAAAAGATAAATATAGTAATAAAATTTTTCCTACCTAAATATTTTTAAGCAATCGTTATACTGCTTCCCTCTTCTCTTCCTTTTAAAGCGTTCTGTTTCTTCAAAGTTTAATATAAGAGAGACTTCATGTGCTCCTCCTGATCTCCCGCTTAAACCAGAGATTGTCCAGTCATAGCTATATCCAATTTTGAATAAACTTCTTTGAAAACCAAGAGAAAATATTGCGGCATCGGAATTGGAAAATGTGGTTCTGTACCACACACCGCCGTAAATATACCACATACTTAAGAGAGCACCTAAATTCAATTGCTGAAAATTACCTTGTTTTGCAAATAATATGTTCGGACTTATAAATGCCGGTTTTTTTCCATTGTTGTAAGGGTTTGAGAGACTGATCTCTGCTCCTCCATGTACAGAATAGTAAACTGGCAATGTAGCAAACTCTGTATCTGCTAGCCAAGCTTCATCTGGTGCATTAATATGTCTAATATTTACGCCACCATAAAATTTACTAGAGTATAACACCAAACCCGCTCCAAAATCTGGATACAATTGAGACGAGCTGCCTGGTGCTGTTTCGCTTGTAGGATAGGGATTCCCAAATTCATCTGTAAATCCCAACTCAGGATTAATTTGATCCAGAAATATGAGTTTGCTCCAATTTAAATTCTTTTGTTCTACTGCTGCTTCCAATCCTCCTCGTAAATAAACATCTTCCTCAATTCTCATGTTATACGCATAAGACGCTGAAATACGGTTGGAAACGTAAATACCGTCGCCTGCCTGGTCAGAAATTATACTAACTCCAAAGCCACTATTAAGCGGTTCGACAAATTGGTCATAGGAGGCAGCATAAGACGTGTAGGCATTGGGTAGCGTTGGCCATTGGTTTCTATAATTAAAAGACAATCTAGGTGCATTAGTTACACCTGTTAATCCCGGATTGAGTTGCATAGGTGCAGCGTAGAATTGTGAAAACACCAAATCTTGTGATTGAAGTATAACACTATTCATTGCCAGCATCAGGGAAATGATTACAAAATATGTTGTCGTTTTAACCATGTAATAGACTGAATACGATTTTAAATTAAACGTTTGTGGACGTTTAAAATTGTATTTATACTTTATTGTTTTTGTAAAAAGAATCTCAATATACTGAAGTAATGTTTTAAATTCAATCATCCTTCAGCAGTTATCACTTTCTATCAGTTCAATGCGTATATTATTATTATAAAATAGAGTATTGATAATGAATTGATTACAATTAACAATAGCCAAAATGCTGATTGTCACTTTTTAGCCTTGGAAACCAAACTAAATCCAAATTTTAATAAAAGAAAATTTTAAAAAATATATCTAATTATTGACGTAATTTATTGATTTACAGATTGTAATAGAATATTCATTTCCTTTGAAATACGTTTCTTTTATATCCAACAATCATGCCTTTAAATCGTAAGTATCTTGCTTTAAAATGCAAGAATTTAATTCAAAATTGTTACTTTTATATAGTTGCCAGATAATCATTGGTTTATGTTCAGTATTAAAATAGTCTTAAAGATAAGTTAAAGTATTAGAGATGTTGTGGAAGTAGTTTAGAACTAGGTCTAACTAAAGATAGGATTTATCCGATTTAAGTAAATATCGCAAAATAATGGGCGATAATGATTACATAATTTGTCGCAGAAGTAACATTATTATACATTATAAGCAATTTTTGTGTTAAATCTATCGTTATAAATGAGCCTATAATTGTCTTTCAATTAATTATTCCTTACCTTTCGTAAAAGTAGTATAATAATGAAGAATGTCCTTGTTTTTATCTTATTTTCGGTTGTAGTTACTTCCTCTTATGCAAATCAGCCTATAGTAATTAAAAATACTGTAGAATGGTTAGACCCTGTAGAAATACAGGTAACCAAGACTAAATTTACAATACAACATTCTTTTAAGAATGCACATTTTACAGATGTTCATCCAACACTTCCTATCTATTCTGAAAAGGTACAAGTGCCTGGATATGGAAAACTAGTGGCTTCGTTAGTGAGTGCTGATTATGAGGAAATTACGGAAACAGAAGGGCTAGATGATCAGTTCATCACATCAACTATCGATATTCAGTCGGAAATACACCTTTCCAGAAAAAAAGCGATTGGTGGTGTTTCGTTTATCCCTATTCGGAAAAATGCAGTGACAGGAATCTATGAGAGATTGGTGACTTTCGAAATCAGTATGGAATTCACCCCATTATCAGTAGGCGTCAATAAAACACCAACAGCTACAGATTCAGAATTGAGACATGGTGATCTATATAAATTGGCAATTGGATCAGCAGGAGTTCACAAATTGAGCTACAGCTTTTTGAAAAATACATTGAATATAAATGTTGATAATATTGATCCTAGGAAGATTAAAATCTTTGGTAATGGTGGTGGTATGTTACCCGAGCCGAATAGTGCTGCTAGAATTGATGACCTTAAGGAAAACGCGATTTTTGTGCAAGGAGAAGGTGATGGGAAATTCAACGCCAATGATTATATCTTGTTTTATGCAGAAGGCGCTAGCGTTTGGAAATACCAGTCAACAGGTAATACCTTTAAACGAGAAACCAATATTTATTCAGATTCCAGTTATTACTTCCTAAGAATACTAGATAGCGATGGCACCAATGGGCTACGCGTTCAGAGTCAACAGTCAATCAGTTCCACCGCATATAAAACTAGTTCGTTTGACGCATTAGTTCATTTCGAAGAAGATATCCAAAATCTATTGGATTATAGCTCAAGTGGGCACGGGTCAGGTAAGCAATGGGTCGGTAAATCATTCAAAATCAATACATCACAAGATTTTACCTTTAATTTTCCTAATTTAATTACCACAGAGCCAATTGCTTTAAGAGCCTACATGAATGCAAGAGCGACGAACGCAGGCACGCACCAATTGAAGTTTTCGACAAACAATTCAGTGTTCCACACCGAAAACTGCAATATAGTATCTGCTAATCCTGAAGGACCATTTACGGATACCTTAAGTATATATAGTAGTTTCACCCCTGTCAACTCGAGCTTTCCAATTAATATAGAATATATAAAGCCTACCTCTTCCTCAGAAGCTTGGTTGGATTATATTACTTTGATTGGAAAACGACAGTTAAGGTACACAGGGACGCCATTGCATTTTAGAGATAAGAATACGATTGGCGTAGCATCTGCAACCTACAACATAAGTAATGCCAACAATAATGTTATTATATGGGATATTACCGACCCGCTGAGACCTGCGAGACAAGATGTTTCAGGAGCTAGTACCCAGTCTTTTGGTGTCAATGTCAATGGTCTTAGTGAGTTTATCGCTTTTGAAGAAAGTCAGGCAATCGAACCTACCTTTATTGAGAAAGTCCAAAATCAGAATCTGCATAGTTTGTCGGTGCCAGATATGCTAATCATCTATCACAAATCATTAGAGCCTGCAGTTGTTCGCTTTGCTGATCACAGAAAATCACATAGTAATTTAGAAATTCACTATGTAGATGTAGAGCTGATTTACAATGAGTTTGGGTCAGGACAACCAGATCTCACTGCAATTAGAGATTTTGTGAAAATGTTTTACGATCGATCAGTACCTGGTGATGAGATCAAATACCTACTACTATTTGGCGGCGCTTCATTTGATTTTAGAAATATCAATGAGGAGCCCAACCCAACGAGCTTAGTGCCTACCTATCAGACTGAAGAATCTAACAACACAGTTTTTGCCTTTCCTACTGATGACTATTTTACCCTACTTGATGATCCGGAAGGAGGGGTACTTAGTAGTGGTTCCGAAGATGTTGCAGTAGGTAGATTTCCTGGCAGATCCTTAGTAGAATTGCAAGCTATTGTCAGTAAAGTCATACATTACGACACAAATGAGGCTACTTTAAGTGATTGGAGAAATAGAGTATTATTTATAGCAGATGATGAAGATACCAATGTACATTTCAGAGATGCTGACGGTATTGCTGAAAGTACACGATTAAACTATCCAACCCTTAATCTTGAAAAAGTGTATTTTGATGCTTACAATCAGGTTACTAGTCCAGGAGGAAACCGATACCCTGAAGTCAATCAAGCAATCAGTAGAAATATTGATTTTAAAGGGAGTCTAGTTGCCAATTATATGGGACATGGAGGTCCGTACAGTTGGGCACAGGAACGGGTGCTGACAATTGAGGACATTGAGCTTTGGAATAATATAGATAAAATGCCTTTGTTTGTTACCGCCACTTGTACATTTGGTCCTTATGATGATTACAGCAAGGAAAATGCCGGGGAACAGCTTTTGTTGAATCCCAATGGTGGTGCCGCAGCATTGTTTACAACAGTACGAGCCGTTTATGCGTCAACAAATCAACGATTGACCAAAGTCGTGTTTGAACATATGTTTGAGCCAATAAATGGAAGTGCACCTACCATCGGAGAGATTATGCAGCGGAGTAAGGTAGATCTTGTGACCACCCAAACTAAATTGAATAGCCGAAAGTTTGCCGTTTTAGGAGATCCTTCGATGAAGCTTGCTATTCCTAAATACGAAGTCATCACCACTAAAATAAATGGGCAACCTGTATCTGCTAATGATACAATCAAAGCCAAGCAACTAGTGACTGTTGAAGGGATGATTGTCGACCAAAATGGGAATCCATTACCCAACTTTAATGGAATTCTTTCTCCAACTGTATTTGATAAGGTCAGGTCCATTAAAACATTGGCCAATGACGCAAAGAGCTTAGTGGATTCATTCAACCTTCAAAAAAATGTGATTTTCAAAGGATTGGCAAGTGTAGTAGATGGAAAGTTTGAATTTGATTTTGTAGTTCCTGTAGATATTGAATATACTTATGGGAATGGTAAAATTTCCTACTATGCACATGATCCGTCTACATTAACAGATGCCACAGGATACCATGATAACCTTGTTATTGGGGGAACGGCACTAAATGGTGTAGCTGATAATGAACCTCCCAAAGTGGAAGTTTTTATGAATAACGAAGAATTTGTCTTTGGAGGTATTACTGATGAAAAACCGGTGCTTTATGTCAAGTTATCAGATGATCTTGGGATCAATACCACTGGAACAAGTGTGGGACATGACATCACTGGAGTCCTTGATGAAAAAACTAAAGATGTATATGTGTTAAATGACTTTTATGAAGCTGCACTGGATAATTCAAGGGAAGGTGTAGTCAAATTTCCGCTTTCAGATTTAGAAGAGGGGCGACACTCTATTACAGTCAAAGCCTGGGATATCTCAAACAATCCTGGTGAAGATTTTACGGAGTTTGTCGTAGCAGAATCAGCAGAGTTGTCTATCAATCATGTTTTAAACTATCCGAACCCATTTACCACCTCTACTAATTTTCAGTTTGAGCATAACCTGCCGGGCACGATGTTTGATGTTCAGATTCAAGTCTATACCATTAGCGGTAGATTGTTGAAGACCATCAGTGAAACCGTAATTTCTGACGGATATCGAATTTCTGATATCCATTGGGATGGTAAAGATGATTTTGGTGACCACATCGGAAAGGGAGTTTATGTCTATAAAGTGCAGATTGCTACTGAAAACGAAGAAAATAGTCTTCGAGTCTCAAATAGCGCATTCGAAAAACTGGTTATTTTAAAATAATCTTAACATTTCAATAATAAACACTTTTCTTTACCGTTATAGTAATTGTAAACTGTGTCTATATCAAGGGAAGTGGTGGGAATAATTTCCTTATAGGTCAAAAAAATATTGCTAAGGACAAGAAACAAAAAGAAGAGAACTAGGTTTAATGAATTAACTAATCTTCTAAAGTGCTATTAAAAATAATTCATCTTGCTTACCTTTGCAACGTTTTAGTAGTTTCTTGCATCTTATTTCTGGCAACCGTCTTTAATTGATTGTTTAATAAAAATTGTTACTTATAGGATAAACTTTACTATTTTAAATTTATATTTAAGTTCGAAGCTCTTAAAGAAAGAGTTGGAACTATTTAATAACAATTTTAACATTCAGTTTTGATGAAAAGTTTAATCAGTAAGCTTGTATTGTGTGTATTGCCTCTACTTTGTATAAATCTAAGTTTATCTGCGCAATTATGTACTGAAGGAGGTTTAAAACCTGATGGAACACCTTGCGTAAACACAATTATCACAGCAGTTCCTTTTTTAAGAATTATTCCAGATGCTCGTTCAGGTGCCATGGGAGATGTAGGAATTAGTATCTCTCCTGATGCTAACGCCATGCATTTTAATGCTTCGAAACTTGCATTCGCTGAACAAGATTTTTCCTTGTCAGCTACTTATACTCCTTGGTTACAAGCTTTAGGTCTCAAAGATGTTTATCTTGCTTACCTTTCTATGTATAAGCGAATTGACAAACTACAGACAGCGGGTATGAGTATTCGCTACTTCTCCTTAGGAAGTATTGAGTTTACTGATGAAAACGGTGGTGCTCTAGGGTCAGATAGACCTAATGAATTTGAAATTGCAGGGGCTTATTCCAGAAAACTAAGTGATCGCTTGTCTACAGGGTTAACCTTGAAATACATTTACTCTAAACTGGCAAATGGTCAAACAACAAATGGAAATACTATTAGCCCAGGAAATGCAATGGGAGCAGATTTCTCATTGTATTACAACAAACCATTAACAATTGCAGACAGAAAAGCCGTCTATAATTTTGGTTTAGCCATTTCCAATATCGGTACTAAAATCTCCTATACTAAATCAGTTAATAAGGATTTTATTCCTACTAATTTAGGAATTGGAAATTCATTGGAATTGTACTTAGATGATTATAACTCGGTCACTCTAGCAGTAGATATCAATAAACTTTTAGTGCCTACACCTGATCCAGACTTAATAGATGAGGCTAATGGTGGCAATGGAATACCTGACTATAAAGAGGTGTCTGGAGTTGTTGGAATGATAAATTCGTTTGGAGATGCACCAACAGCAGGAGAAGAATTCAACGAATTGATGTATTCTGTAGGACTAGAATATTGGTATGACAAGCAATTCGCAGTTCGTGTTGGGCACTACAATGAGCACAGAAACAAAGGGAACAGAAAATTCTTCACAGTAGGGTTAGGACTGAAATATAGTATTTTCGGGTTGAACTTCTCTTATCTTGTTCCAACTTCAAACCAAAGAAATCCGTTAGACAATACACTGAGATTTTCATTATTGTTTGACTTCGGAAGTCAAAGTGGAAAAGACACTACTCCTTCAGACTTGTAAGAATAAATCAATAGAAAAATTAAGGCTGTCTCATTGAGATGGCCTTTTTTATGTCGTACTTTCAGTGCTTGCTGCGCGACGGAAGGTAGTGCTCAAACTCCTTAAATCCCTAAGTATATCCGCCAAAAAAACAGTCATAAAATCTGATTGACTTTATGACTGTTTCATTTTGTTTGCTAACAATTCCAATTAACCCACATTGAGCAAACGGGCAAAAAAAGGTGTGTCAAATGTTAAAGTTTAGGCTAAATTCAAGAAAAATAGGCTTGCAAAATGTATTTAAAAAAAGTAAACCCTTGCTATCATTGCCTTTGAGATTTTGAAAAGTGGTTTGTAGTACACAGGGGGGTTGTTTGATTGGAAGATGTTGCAGTATCTTTGTGTCATGTATTTTAAGTCAAGCGGCAGAACAAATCCTGGGACAAAACAATACGAGGGATATTATAGAATAGTAGAAAGCTATCGCAATAGCACTGGTCGGGTATGTCATCGGACGATACTCAATATTGGATTTCTAGAAGATCCCTTGACACCTGAGCAGCTCAACTTCATAGCCAGAGCACTTACGGATATGTATGAGCAGAAGATATCGCTTTTCGATTTAGAAGACCCGTTAGTAAAAAAGTGGACAACAAAATGGTGGAACAAGATTGTTGCAGATCGCAAGCTGGACCTCAGCATATACGACAATGATAGTCGGATGGTCGACGCAGATACCATAAAACATAAAGACGTCAAAGAGGTTGGTAGCGAATGGATGTGCTACAATACGTGGCAAAAGCTAAAAATTGATGAAGTATTACAAAGTAAGGGGTTTAGTGAGCAGGAGATTCAATTGGCGCAAACTCAGGTTATAAGCAGAGCAGTATATCCAGCCTCAGAACTTGCGACGTCGAAATGGATTAAAGAAAATTCTGCGATATGTGAACTTACAGGATTTCCAATAGAGAAGATGAACAAAGATCGACTCTATAGAGGCGCGAAGAAATTGTATGCTATAAAAGAGGATTTAGAACAGCATTTATCACTACGCACAAATGAATTATTTGATATACAAGACAAGATACTTCTATACGATCTTACCAACACTTACTTCGAAGGAGAAAAGAGGAATAGCGTACTAGCCAAGTATGGTAGAAGTAAAGAAAAACGTTCTGATGCTAAGCTAGTCGTGTTAGCCCTTGTTGTCAATATATATGGTTTTATTAAATACTCTTCCATACACGAAGGCAACTTCGCAGATAGTGCTGGGCTAGAAAAAGTAATCGATCAGCTGGATTACACAAAACAAGCAAAACAACCTATCGTAGTGATAGATGCAGGAATAGCAACGGAAGCCAACTTGTCCATGATAAGAAGCAAAGGTTACGACTACTTGTGTGTATCAAGAAAAAAGCTAACCGACTATCAAATCGACAATAGTCGTTTAACGGTTTTTATGGAAACAAAATCTAAGTACGATATCGTTCTTAAAAAGGTTGCTGACGATCCGGACAGAGACTACTATTTAGAAGTAACCAGTAACAAAAAAGCACTCAAAGAACTAGGGATGAAAACTCAATTTCAATCTCGTTTTGAACAAGAGTTAGAAAAGATAAAAAATGCACTGAGTAAAAAAGGTGGAACAAAAACAATCGATAAAGTACACCAAAGAATAGGAAGAGCAAAACAAAAATATCCTTCAGCACATTATCAATATGATATTGAAACGGTAAACGATAAAAATAATAAGTACGTCATTGATTTATTATGGAAAAAGAACGAGATTAAAGAACAACGAAAGTTAGATGGTCTAGGCAGGTACTTCTTACGTACCAGCATGAAAATGAAAGATGAAGTAATCATATGGAATGTCTATAATACGATCCGAGAGGTAGAAAACACTTTTAGAACACTAAAAACTGATTTAGACCTAAGACCCATTTACCATAAAAATGATGATTCGACAATGGCTCATCTGAATTTAGGGCTGTTATCTTATTGGTTAGCCAATACCATAAGATGCCAACTGAAGTCCAACGGAATAAAACACTCGTGGAAAGAAATAGTAAGAATAGGTAATACCCAAAAAGCAGTAACCACAATAGGCTACAACAAATCAAATGAAGAAATTAAAGTGAGAAAGTGCTCACAACCAACGCAGAAACTCAAACATCTACAGAACGCGCTTGACATAAAACAGAGACCTTACGCAAAATTAAAATCTGTAGTACACAGATTGAAAAACAAAAACTTGATTGATCAACAAACACGGAGGGTTAGCTCTGCTTAATGCTCAATGTGGGTTAAGGTATTTGTGAGATGATATTTCTATTATTCCATGCCTCACTTCTGTCATCTGCTCCGCAATACCCGTTTAAGGTGGTGTCTTCAATCAGATAGCCAGTTTGGTTCCTGGCATTCCAAATCATACTGCGATCAGAAGAATTTACCTTATTGTCGAAATTGACATCTCCACTGTACAGCACCTTAAGACCATTGGTTAATGTGTTTAGGCCATTTCCGAAGGCTCCTGAGGTGTTAAAGTCATAAGTAGCAGCGGTTGTGCCCCCCAATGACACAAAAGTGGTTGACATCACGTCTATGTGCGTTCTATGGCGAATTACTATCCAGTAATTACCTGCAGGAACCAGTCCAGCAAAATCGACTCCAGAACTCCCGTCCATATCGACAATATCGCCATCTGCCTGGAGTAATGCGGAACGGGTCGCCACTGCTGTAGTATAATCCGAGGCACTCCTCAGTTCCACAAAGACCCAGTCTACAATGGCGTTTGATCCGGTAACACTATATACAGCAGCTACGGTCGATTCGTTACCGCCACCGATGTGCTGATAGCCCATTGCTGCATAAGGCTCGGAAAACGGTAATAAGTTACTGACTCTCAATGCATCGCTCATCAAGGCGGAGGTTGAGCTGGTCGGCCCTTCAAGCAGTGCGCTGACTTCAATCTTAAAATTGAAGCAATTGGTGCCAGCTGTTGCGCAAGCGGTAACACCACAAGAATCTTCATAGCGCGCAAAGTAATTGGTAGCACCAGAAATCACTACAGTATTTGGATCTGGGATCATAGTACCACCACAACTGCCTTCATAATAGACTAAGTTGACACCAGCTCCGCCCAATGCCATCAAGGAAACTGTATCGCCAGCACAAGCAGCGGGATTGGACATCACCAGATCTGTTGGTGCAACGGAATAAGAAAGGACGGATATGATAACGGAATAACTTTGGTCATATTTTATAGGACAACCATTATCAGATACCACAACAATTAAGGGGTGATCTCCTACGTTAGCGCCAGTAGTTGGCCAATCGAAATTGAGGATTAATGGATTTGTACCTAAAACTGTTAATGTCGCTCCGGGAAGGGTGGAAATATTGGAGCTAACAAGAAGCGTGTCTGCAGGGTTTGAATCACTTGCTAGTATAGGAAAACTTAAATTCGTTCCTGCACAAGTTGAGATCACATTACCACTAATAGTACCACCATTTATAGTAGATGAAGTAGGAGGCGTTATCTTAGGGCTGTTGTTGGTACAATTGGCTACTACGACTAATTGCATATCTCTTGGTACTGATCCGATTTTAGTCCCATTTCTAAACTCTTCAACCAATACAGTAACAATACCTACCTGTGGGCCATTTGGGGTAAAATTCATTTGACCTGATATTGGATCTAAGGTAAAGTTGTTTGGCGGAGAAGTAGATAATGGATAAGCGGCAGAAAATGGAATAACGTAAGGAACATTTGTGCTCGAATTATCTTTAGGAGCAACAAGGGAATACGATAGGCTGTCTCCATCAATATCTACAGCTCCTGGCGTATAGATCACTGGTTGTCCACTGCAAGCATAAAAAATGGGAAGTGTTGTAAAGTAAGGAGAGGAATTACCAGGAGTATTGAGATTGTCTAGTTCTGTTTCAAGATAAAGGTCATAACTCTGAGCGTTTGGGGAGTTAGTAATCGCTGCATTTCTACAGCACACACTATAGCTTAAAACCCAGTCAGAACAGTTGGCCGGTAATGTAACTGTTCCTTCATAAATGTATTCTTCAATTCCAAGAATGGTACCAGCGGGATTGCATGTACTGTTAGGTAACACACTAGGGCAAAGCATTGATACTTCAATGGAACTTAAAAGACTTAAAATAACTGTAGATGACTGTCCACAATTGTTTGAAGTGTATGTAATGGAAGGAGATTGTGGTGCACTAATTCCGTAACAATCTCTATAAAAGGATAACCTAACCTGATAATCGTTGCCAGAAATGTGTGTATATGTCAAATCTGCTCCTACTGCATGAGAACCCATTAAATTATTGGAACTAGCAAGTATAAAGCATAGTAGAAAGAATTGTCCAATAAAATGATTGGGTTTGAAGGATAAATGTTTCATGTTGATAATTTAAAGCTTAAAAAGAATACAGATATTATAGGTATTCTCAATGAGAATACCTATAATATCTGAATTTAGTTTATCAAGTAAGTATGCAAACGGTTGCTTGCAATGGTATTAGTAGGTGTGAATATGAAATATTCATAGTAATAATACGAAATTTAAAATGATAGAACAAATAAAGGGTTGAAACTTTTGATTTATTTTAATAATTTTCTTCTTTTTTTGAGGAACTTTAGAGAAAGTATTTCGATTATTCCAAGCGTTGCTTCTGTCATAAGCTCCGCAATACGCACCTACGGGTGCAGAAGGTGCGCTGCGCTGATAACACGAAAAGAACCCACCGATAAAAGAAACCCGGCAAAATGATAGGAAGTGTTGTTTGAACAAAAAGAAAGGGAAGATTAGAATACATTCTAATCTTCCCTTTCTTTTTGAGAGTGCTGGATAGCATGGTGCCGAAGGAATGTCCAGCCTTGAGGGATGGTCATGAATGAGGTATTGCCCCAAATATAACACATCAAAGATGATGGGAATTTAGGGTTTTACCAAAAGTTTAAAAAATGCATAGAAAAACCTAGGAAACTTTTGAACTTAAAATTGTTTCCAACGTTTAAATGGCATATCTTGCAACTTGATAATAGAATATGCTTGAAAGTAAAACATATCAAAAGATTGAGAATCTTTTTCTTACTTGTGGCTTTAAAAGTGTAACAATGGATGACGTGGCCAGGGAATTGGGCATTTCAAAGAAAACATTGTATCAGTTTGTTGATAACAAGAAGGACCTGATTGAAAAGGTTGTGGCAGCCTACATTGAAGAGGAGAAGCAAATGATAGCAGTCGTCAAAAAGGAAGTAAAAGATGCGATTCATGAAATGCTAGTGATCTCTAAACACGTCAATCAGAATTTGAAAAAGGTCAATTCAACAGCGATATTCGATCTGCAACGATATTATCCTTCTGCTTGGGATCTTATTGAGAATTATAGGCTTAAGTATATCTTCGAAATAATAAAAACGAATACAGAATGGGGTATGAAGGAAGGGATTTACCGAAAGGAAATTAATCCTAAGATCATAGCAAAGCTGTATATCGGTGTGATGCAACATATTTTTGATATTAACTTCTTCCCACTTACAGAATATAACTCTTCTGAAATCTATTTGGATAGTGTAGAATACCATATTCATGGAATTGCTTCACCAAAAGGATTAGAATTATTAAATGAGTACAATGAAAATTAGTAAAACGGAATTTATGAATCCCCTTGCAATCGTATTGATCTGCCTATTTGCCTGGTCAGGAATCTCCGCGCAAGAAGGCGATAAACAGGAATTCAGCTTACAGGAAGCCATTGACTATGCACTGAAAAATCATAATGACTTCAAGCGGATTCAGATGGATATCAATGACGCGGAATTTCAGATTAAAGAAACTAGATCTGTGGGGATTCCCAAAGTGACAGGATCGTTGGGTTACAACTACGCCATTCAGCTACCAAGGAGTGTCCTGGATGCGAGTTTCTTTGATCCTAGTATTCCACCAGAAACTATCTATACAGAATTTCCTGCGGGGGTAAAGAATACGTTGTCTGGTAATTTGGAAATGAACACTCTTTTGTTTGACTATTCTTATCTGATTGGACTGGAAGCTGCTAGAAAACTCAAGTCGATGACCAGAAAGCAAATCGATATCTCCCAACAGCAAATCAGAAATAACGTTAGAGATGCGTACTTACCAAACTTGATTATGGAAGTCAATGAGGGGACACTACTTAAGAACATCAAAAGTCTTGAAACCACCCGACATGAGACTCAAGTGATGTATGATAACGGATTTGTAGAACAATTGGATGTAGATCGTCTAATATTGTCGATATCCAACCTTGAGGTACAGCTAAAAACACTTCGCCAGCAAAAAGCAGTATTACAGAATGTACTTAAATTCCAAATGAATTATCCGATGGAGGAAGAAATCGTTTTGACTGAAAACATCAGTGACCTGCTTGAGGAAATGGATCAATTTGAAGAGGGAAATGATGATATTTTTGCCAATCGTGCTGAATTTCAAATGTTTAAAGAACAAATTGAAATTAATGAAATCGATTTGAGACGAATAAAAGCCGGTAGATACCCTTCAGCGTTTGGTTTTGCCAGCTATCAACAAACCTTGAACAGAGACAACCTGTTTAATGCACCAGAGCGATTTGACGGTACAAAAATCGGATTTATCCCTTCCTTTTTTGTAGGGGTGCAGGTCAATTTTACCATATTCGACGGATTTCAAACAAAAAATGCGCTGGAGCGGAAAATAATCTCGCTTGAAAAAATAAGACTAGAAGAACAAGATCTGAAAAATGCGATTCAGCTACAAGTACAAAATGCAAAAGTAAATTATAGCGTTGCCAAGGAAAGTCTAGTTACAACTGATGAAAATTTAAAACTTGCGGAAAAGATTTTCAAAATAACAAAGATAAAATACCGCGAAGGTGTAGGGTCTAGCCTGGAAATTAGTCAAGCAGAACAATCCTTGTATAGTGCACAGGCCAATCACATGAACTCCCTGTACAACCTACTTGTAGCCATTACTAATTTGAATAACGCACTAGGAAATAAATAACTATGAGACACTATCTTAAAATCAGTAGCATCCTACTCTTGATTATGGTGAGTTTACAGTTTAACAGCTGTAAGCAAGAAGAGGCAAAATACACCAATGACCTTGCAGGTTTCAAAAAAGAGCTGGCAGATAAGCGATCGGAGCTCAAAACCATCAACAACAGGATTGAAGCACTGAGAGATTCGATTGGAATATTGGACCCGTCCACAATTGAAGTCAAGCGTCGACTAGTGACTATTGATACTGTCAATGTCAAAAACTTCAAAACGTTTGTTGAGGTACAGGCTTCCGTTGAAACAGACAAAACCGCCAACGCCAGTAGCGAACAAGGCGGACGAATCACTTCCTTGTTAGTAGATGAGGGCGATTATGTTACCAATGGGCAATTGATTGCAACGACTGATATGGAAGTCGTCAACAAAAGTATTGCGGAGGTGGAAAAATCATTAGAATTGGCCACCGATGTATTCAACAGACAATCCAACCTCTGGAAACAGAATATCGGTTCAGAATTGCAGTATTTACAAGCAAAAAATAACAAAGAGCAACTAGAGAAGAAACTGGAGTCTATTCGGTTTAATCTCACCAAAGCCAATGTGTATGCACCAATGGCTGGAGTGGTAGATGTGGTGTATTCTAAGCAAGGAGAAATGGCAGGACCAGGAACACCTATCCTGCAAATCATGAGTACTGGGCGAATAAAAGTAGTAGCGCAAGTGTCTGAAGAATATCTAAAGTCAGTACGACGTGGCGATCGGGTAAAGGTAGAATTCCCCTCACTTGAAATCGAGAGAAATGCAAGGATTTCGAGCATCGGAAGAAGTATCAATGCAGCCAACCGAACGTTTGAAGTTGAAATCAATCTAAGCAATCCTGGTAATAAGTTGAAGCCTAACATGATGTGTATCGTTCACATCAATGATTTTGCTGCTAAAAATGCCGTAGTAGTACCAACTGAGCTAATACAACAAGATGTCAGTGGTAGTTCTTATGTATACATTCAGGAAGAAGGCAAGGATGGTCCAGTTTCGAAGCGGGTATTTATTGAAACGGAAAAAGTATACGAAGGAGAAACACATGTAACGAAAGGATTGAAAGGCGGTGAAATGGTAATTGTACAAGGATCCAGAGAGGTGTCCGATGATGAACCGTTAAAAGTGCTTAGAATTGAAGATGCAGTAGTTGAAACACCCTCTAATTAAGCTTAAGAATTATGTCAAATATTAAAGACAACATAAAGAAAGTCTATCGGGAGTTTGGATTAACTACCTTTTCGGTAAATAATTCAACGAGTGTTATTCTGTTGACGCTGATGATCATCCTGTTTGGAGTCTCTTCTTATCAGAATATGCCTAAGGAGCAATTTCCTGAAATCGTAATTCCTACCATTTCTATTGTGACGCCGTACCCTGGAAACTCAGCAAGTGACATCGAGAATCTGGTGACACGTCCTATCGAAAAGGAACTCAAATCTATATCAGGTATTGAGGATTTAAGTTCTACATCAATGCAGGATTTTTCTACGATTATTGTTGAGTTTTCTACTTCACAATCTGTTGAAAAAGCCTTGCAAGAAGTGAAGGATGCCGTAGATAAATCCAAGGCCAGCTTGCCTAATGATTTACCAAATGATCCAGATGTCAATGATATCAACTTTTCAGAATTTCCGATTTTATCAATCAACTTATCTGGTAACTTTTCTCTTGATGAATTGCGGAACTATGCAGAGTATTTTCAGGATGAAGTAGAAAAGTTACCAGAGATCTCAGAAGGTAAAATCAAAGGGGCACTGGAGCGAGAAGTCAAGATCAACGTTGATCTGCCTAAAATGCAAGCCCTGAAAGTCAGTTTTTACGATATCTCTCAAGCGATTGAAAAAGAAAACATGACCATGTCTGGTGGCTCCATCCTTGCCAACGGCTTTAAGCGGGATATCCGTGTAGTTGGGGAGTTTAAAAATATGGAGGACATCAAAAACGTGGTCGTAAAAAGTGAACGCCTCAATACCATTTTTATTCGAGACATTGCCACTGTAGAAATGGGTTATGAGGAGCGCACCTCCTATGCAAGAGAAGACAAGTTGCCCGTCGTTTCTGTAGACGTAATCAAGCGATCTGGTGAAAACTTACTGTCTGCAGCCGATAAGATCAAAGCGATTGTAGACGATGCCAGAATCAACAAATTACCTAAAGACTTGAAGGTCTCCCTCTTCAATGATCAATCAATTAATACCAGAACGCAAGTGGCCAATCTGGAGAATAGTATTATCTCCGGCGTCATACTAGTAGTCATGGTTCTGTTGTTTTTCCTAGGAGGACGGAACTCACTTTTTGTGGGTATCGCCATTCCTTTGTCGATGTTGATGGGGTTCCTCATCTTGAGTATCCTAGGGATTACTATGAATGTAGTGGTGCTCTTTGGGCTCATTCTCGCCTTGGGGATGCTCGTGGATAACGGGATTGTAGTCGTAGAAAACATCTATCGGTATCGGCAAGAAGGATATTCAGGTAACGACGCGGCTAAGAAGGCCACGGGCGAGGTGGCTTGGCCGATTATCGCTTCAACAGCAACCACATTAGCAGCTTTCCTTCCCTTGGCATTTTGGCCGGGACTGATGGGAAGTTTCATGAAGTACCTGCCGATTACGCTGATCATAGTGTTGTCGTCTTCGTTGTTTGTCGCTTTGGTCATCAATCCCGTATTGACTGCTTTGTTTATGAATGTAGATGATCCGGACGAATCCTTATTCAGTAGGAAAAAGATGAAAGGGTTAGGTATCTCAGTACTCGTCTGTGTGCTTATAATATTGCTTGGGATTAAATTAGGAAGCGTCTTTATTCGGAATTTGGGTTTCTTATTGCTGATCATAATGGTTGTCAATTTCTTTTTGTTTCGACCATTGGGTTCCGTTTTTCAATCGAAAGTATTGCCAGCATTGGAGTATGGCTACGATCGCTTTGTTCGTGGTGCTTTGTTTAAATTTGTTCCTATACTAGTGTTAGGCGGAACAGTATTCTTATTGGTTGGATCCTTTATTCTTCTAATGGCCAATATGCCGAAGGTGGAGTTTTTTCCAACTGCTGAACCCTTATACGTCAATACCTTTGTGGAAATGCCAATGGGAACTGACATCGAAACGACAAATGAGTTGGTAAAAGAATTGGAGGAAAAAGTCAGTAAAGCAGTGGCGCCATATGGAGAAGTCGTAGAAGCTGTTCTAGTACAAATCGGAGAAGGTACCAGTGATCCGAATGCGCCACCAGAGCCAGGCGCTTCTCCTAATAAGGCAAGGATTACCGCTTCTTTTGTTCCCTCTGAAAAGAGAAATGGGGTGTCTACCTTTGAAATTATGGGAAAAATCCGAGAGGCGACGGGTGGTTATGCTGGCGTAGATGTTGTTGTCGATAAAAACCAAGATGGTCCTCCAACAGGTAAGCCAATCAATATAGAAATTGAAGGGGAAGACATAGATGAATTATCTCAATTGTCCAACAAATTGATTTCCTTTCTTGAGCAGAAAAACATAGGCGGCGTTGAAGAACTCAAAGCAGATGTGGTCCTAGGTAAACCTGAATTGATCGTTGATGTCGACCGAAAGGCAGCGGGAAGATATGAGGTCTCTACTCGTGATATTGCGTTAGCCATTCGTACAGCACTTTACGGACAAGAAGTTTCTAAATTTAAGGATGGTGAAGACGAATATCCGATCATGATACGGCTTGCTGACAAATACAGAAACAATACGACTGCGCTCTTAAATCAAAAGATCACCTTCCGAAGTATGGCTTCTGGGCAGATTCAGCAAGTCCCAATTTCTGCGGTTGCTGACGTCCGTTATACTTCGACCTATAGTTCTGTCAAGCGGAAAGATATGAAGCGGGTGATTTCTGTCTACTCCAATGTCGTACAGCCTTACAACCCGAACGAAGTGGTTGCGGAGGTTAAAGATGCCTTGGAAGATTTCAGTATGCCGCAAGACATCAGTTATAAATTTACAGGGGAGCAGGAGGAGCAAGCCAAGGAGATGGCATTTTTAAGTAATGCCTTAATGATTGCTATGTTCATGATTTTCTTAATACTTGTCAGTCAATTCAACAGTGTTATCCAAGCCATAATCATCTTGCTTTCTGTTGTTTTCAGTACCATTGGTGTATTTCTAGGTTATGTATTTACTGGTGATAATTTAAGTATTATTATGACTGGTATCGGTATTATTTCCCTAGCGGGTATTGTGGTTAACAACGCCATTGTTCTCGTTGATTATATCAATCTCATCCGCAAACGCAAGAAAAGTGAGTTGGGGCTGGATGAAGGCGAAGCCTTGTCTACTGCCATGGTCAAAGATGCGATTATTGAAGGTGGCCGTGTTCGGTTGCGTCCTGTACTATTGACGGCAATCACTACTGTATTGGGCTTGATTCCGTTGGCGATTGGCTTCAATTTCAATTTCTATTCCTTTGTTGCACGCTTCGATCCTGAGATCTTTATTGGAGGTGACAACGTTGCTTTCTGGGGACCCATGGCTTGGACCGTGATCTACGGATTAGTCTTTGCTACGTTTTTGACGCTGGTCGTTGTTCCTGTGATGTATTGGCTGTTTTATCGTTTGGTGCGGGTGTTCCAGCGGATATTAAAGATTGGTCCAACTGAGCGATCACTTGCAGATGAGGACGACTATTATGAGCTTGCTGAGTAACTGCTTTGTTTTTAGGGCCACCTAGCATTGTAGCTGCTTGCTGACGCCGCATCTACACTGCTTGACCGGGCCATCTGGCACTCTCAAAGCGTATCAATGTTTTGAAAAACATTGATACGCTTTGTTCACACAACACCTCCTGTCCCTTGTCCGGGGTTTGTTTTGTTGGGGGTGGGGTAAAGTGTTGATGAAATTAGGACCTAAAAATTTAAATAATAGAAATGGAAATGTCGGAGAAGTTGCATGAGCGTTAATTAATCCTGAATATCCTATACTTAAGTTTAAATTAGAATAAGACAAAACATTAAAACATAGTTCTTAACTCGGAATTAACTAGATTTTTTGGATAAATAGTCTTAAATTGAAGAATAAACTAGAATCAAGACATGGTAAATGTAAAGTCAAAGTTGATTGAGGAAATTAATAAGATTGAAGATGAATCACTACTTCAACAGCTCACAGAATTGGTTTTAGAATCTGATCAAGAATTAATGGTTGAGTTTAATCAAAGTCAACTAGAAATGATCAATGAATCTCAAGAACAGGTCAAGAACGGTGAGAGTTCTTCGCATGAAGAAGTCATGAAATTGCTTGGTAATTAATGACAAAAGTACTTTGGTCTAAAAATGCAAAGCAAGAATTGCTTTCTATCAAAATATTGGAACAAAAGGAATAAATCAACAGCCTACTCTAAGAAGATCAAAGCTCACATTGAAATTGCGATAAAATTAATTAAGAAGAATAATAAACTAGGAATTCCATCTAATATTAGTAATATCCGAATGAGGTTAATTCTCAATAATTATTATTTGATTTAAGAACTAAATGACAATCAAATTACTGTTCTTCAGTTTTGGGATGCTAGACAAAATCCAGTTAAAATAAAGTTCAAAAGAGATTAAGACTGCATCAATAATTAAACTTAGATCGCTTTTCGCCTGATCTGTTGCGTTTTCAAATTCATCCTACTATAATCAACCTATTTTGGTATCCTAGCAAACAACCTGTTTGCACGTCCCAATTTATTCCGTTATTTTTGTAGTATAAAGTTTAGTAGTTAATTCGAAAATTAAAAAATGCGAGGAGCAACTAATCCAAAAAAAATGGCTCTTGAGCTAATCAAGGATCTGCCAGCAACTTCAACTATGGAAGAAATCCTGTACCAATTGAAGTTTGTTGATAGTGTTATGAAGGGGCTTCAAGATGCTAAGGAAGGCAAGACAATGTCGACACAAGAATTGCGGAGCAAAATGAAAGAATGGCGCAAGTAAATTGGTCCAACAATGCTGCCATTGACCTACAAGATATCGAAACCTATATAGCAGAAGAGGAATACGCACCGCTAAATGCCATTCGTTTTATCGATAGTCTTATAGATCATGTTGAAACTATATTAAGGATTCAACCTTTTAGTGGTAGAAATGTGCCTGAACTTGAAAACTCAACACATAACTTTCTAAAAGAGATAATTTTTAAGGGGCATCGAATCTGCACCAGTCGAAGTAATAATAATTTCAGTTCAAAGTGGACGAATGGATTTGCCTAAAAAGACAAAGGAGTGGGACTTATAGTTCAGGAAAAGTTCATATCTTTCTTTGGTTATGTATACCTTTGTTGCCTATCAGTTTTTAAATTTTACATGCTTATAATGTTACGTAATATCAAGTAACCTATTAGCTATAAGTGATCGATATTCTCTATGAAGCTACTATCTATTCACCTGTTTATCATACTCGTTTTCAATACGTTATTCTATATCACATTGACCATTGATAATCAGCATCTCTACTTAGGTTTTGGGCAAGGATGGCGTGAAGTACTGCGAAACGATAAAATCCCCCTTCATCGAGAACTCTTTGGCTATTGTCTGATCATTGTGTTGGCCGGCATCAATTTCCTAGAATGCCTCCTGAGTGAAAAGGCAAGCGTCTTTACTCAAATCGTTCGATCAGTCCTTACTGTTTTAGTGATTTATGTTATTAATTGGCTGATTTATCGGTGGAATGGGGTGGAAGTGTTGAGTCTTTTCTATCATCCGAGTGGAGTTCCTGGGTGGGGTTTGTGTTTTGGGACTATTGTACGTTTAATTATGATTCTGGTATTCTTTCAATATATAGATCGGATTTCGGGGTATGATTGGATGAGACTTAAGGTGGTTGGGGTGATTCCTGATTTTGTTATTAGAGGATTTGGAGAGAATTAAAAAAGCCCCACCGAGGTGAGGCTTTTTGTAACAAATCTAAGATTGTCATCAGGTTTTGAAGTATACTATTCTAATAATTAACGTGATTTCCACGCTAAAAAACCTTTCCATCCTCTATGATTACCTGTTACATATAAATATGAATTTGGTCGTACTGTAACACTAATACTTAACCCATGTTGAGTGGTTTTTTGTGCTATGGCTTCTCCCCGATAGCCCCATGAAATATTCCTACCTGTTGAAGGAATATGAGTGTTTATCCGTCCCCCAGTTGTACGCAAGATATCGGATCCATCTACATTCACGTAGAATTCTCTTCCTTCTGGCACATATGCATTGCCACGAAGGTGAAGATCGCCTTCAAAACCCTTATTGATATTTCGATTGTTGGGGTTCATAGTTCCCACTCGATCTACCACTTTTTCATCAAGGTATCCCATTTCCCCATTTTCAATAGCACTTGTTTTTGACATTGGTTGTTGTCCTCCAATTTGATTCGGTGAAGTTTCAGTAGTCGGAGTGTTTCCACTAGCCAATTGATAGCGCTCTGTCAAAATTTTACTCCTCCCATCTAAAAATCTTTGATCACTTAATGCTGCATCTAAGCCACCAATTGCTCCTCCAATACCTGCTCCTAAGAATGTACTCTTTGCAAGCCCTGCTCCAGAAAGATTTCCGTTAATTAAACCACTTGTAAGGTTTTGAGAGAATCCTGTTGAAGCTCCTAATATCGCTCCTCCATAAAACCCTCCAATTCTTGCAGTATTTAATGCTGAGCCTACACCTCCTCCAACTCCGCCAGCAACAACTGACCCTGCGAAAGAACCCCAATCCCAATTATTAAAAGTGAAGTTGTTTGTAGCTAAATGACCACCAGTATGTAGTGTCGCACTAATTGCCATTCCAATTAAAATTGATGCCCCAAAATCATCTCCTTGTGGGTCAGTAAAACGGATAGGGTTGTTGCCCATTGAGTTATACGGACTCATATTATTATATTTTTCCGCCATTGGATCTATCTGCAACCATCTTCCAATACTTGGATCCAGTGTCCGATACGTCGCAAAATCAAGATTCAAATCAAATTCTTCAACTCTTTCAATGCCATTATACTTGTAGCTGGACTCTTTCTGAGGCTTATCCATCCAAGCACCATGCATTGCCATTCCAAAAGGATAATAATGACTTTCTGACAAAATCTCATTAGCAGATTCGATTTTTCCGTTATTGTTTAAATCAGAATACTGCAATCGGAGATTACCTAAGTGATCCTTGATGTGATATTCGTATCTAGGAGAAACACCGTTAATATAAAATACTCTGCCTTCTGCATTATGAATAGACTCTACCTTATTACCGACATATTCGATTCCACTGACGTAATCTCTTTTTTCAATTGTAGTGCTTCCGTTTTTAGTGGTTCTTCTTAATAAACTACCAGCTGCATCATAAAGTAAGTCGATGCGTTGGTTATTGTCTAACCAGTCAATGACAGTCGGTAGATCTAAGTGATTGTATGTAATACGGATTCGCTTATCCTGGTGAACCGTTATGTTACCATTTGCGTCATAAGAATAAGCGGTATTATTGGTGTTTTTAAATCCTTTACTCCTAGAACTTACAGGAGCAGAATCCGTTACATTGCTCAAACGATTAGTCTGAGATGTATAGCTTAAGGTCAGATCGTCTATTTTACTGATCTGACTACAACCATTGACGTCATTCATTCCATACCGTAAAATATTGGTGATATTTCCTCTAACATCATAGTTGTAGGAAGTATTGTATCTGCCGGATGCGGTTAATGTACCATCATCTCTTTCGGAATAAGTACTTGTTTTCAGGCGACTGTACACGTCATAGGAATTTCTGTAGATACCGTGCGCTCTACCTTTTACTTGCCATTCCATACCTGCTATGTTACCATCTTTACGGATAGCGGTAGACACACCCGGGATTTGAGTATTGTAGAATAATTGCAAGTAGAATAAGTCCTTATGAATGTAATTGGTGCCAGGATCTGCCAATACCGGATCATTGCAATAATTCCAAGGATATTCTGTGCCCTGAAGCGCATTACTATTGATCCTTAAAAGCGATCCCACGTCGTTGTACGTGTAGTTGGTTGCCTGCAAATACTGACCAGCAGATTTACCTTGATACTTAAGATAAAGCTCATCTTCATTATTGTACCGTTTGTCGGAGATGATTGTAAAAGGAGCACTATCCACTTTAAACCAATTGACACGTGGTCGAGCAGCATGGTCGTAACTTTGTAGATTGAGAACGTTCTTGTTACTACCAAATGCATTTACGTTTGAATTGGTTTGAGTAACATTCAATGCACCATCATAAACAAATGAGTTGGTCACACTATTTGCTGTGGTATTCGCAATACTATTAGATTTATTGCTTGTTAATACTCCACAAGTGTTATACACATTGTTTTGAGTCAACCAGATAGAAGTTGCCCCAACTCTTGAACGTACTTGAGTCACTTTATCCTTGTTATAAGTAGCAGTACCATAAACGGTATGGATTTGCGCAACACTAGGCGTAAAGTTAGAAGTTGGGGTGCCATTTTTGAATCCTTGCCTAACTTCTCTACCATATTTATCATGCAAAAAGGTATACCACTTGTTTTGAGCTCTAAGGTTTCCATCTTGGTAGCCTCCAAGTAAATCATTGGACTTATACTTGTAATAAACAGGGGCAGCACCTGGCACCCATTTCCTAACCAATTTGTCCTCTCCATCATACTCATATCTGTAGTAAAGGTTTTGGTAGGTGTTGGTCTTGTAAATTGCCCCTGGAGGGAGTACGTAATTGACTCTGTCCTTGTTGTCATATACATTGTAAGTATCTAATAACGCGGTTTCTCCGTAATTCGCCTTTCTTTTTAGAATCGTTCGTCCCTTCCTATCCACAAACGTAATCGTTTTATTGTTATGTGGATCTCTAACCGTCACTTTAGACAAAGTTCCCACTGGATAACTTGAGGTAGATCCGTTTATTCTGACTAAGTCATTATTATCATTCCTTCCATAAATGTAGAACGTCTTATACCAGTTTGGAGGCTTTGTCCATTCTATTCTTTGGGAAGGAGAATCATAATAATGGTTTTCAGTTTTTAGCCAAGAAGATAAAGGCGCTACATATCGTCCATTATTGTAGGCGCTTTGCTTGATTTTGTAGCTGTATTTTACTTTTCCTTGATTATCATATTCTGTAGAATATAGATAGTCTTTTAAGGTAGCAGAACGTTTATTTTCTACTTTTTGAATGGTTCGGCCCAATCCATCAAAATAAGTTCTGGACTTTAATAAATCCAAACCACTGTAGGCTTTTACTGGGTAATCTACAATTGATTCAACATACGGTTTGTAACTTATAATATTGGAATAGTTATAATAATTGTAAGTCGTTGTAATGTTTAAACAATTATCCTTCGATGTTTTCAAGCGCATTAGCAGATCATAAGTATACGACTCTGTAGTGCCATCTACATTTGTTTTCAAAAACATTAATCTTGTATCAGAGTGGAAACTAAAGCGCTGTTTATGACCCTCATAATCAATTTCCGTTAATAATTTATTCGAATTGTAATCATAAACTTTTGTTTTCCAACCAACGTCATAGGATTTTAAGATGAGCCCGTTTGGATGATATTGGGTATTCACTTTTTGATTTCTCCAAGTACCATTTTGCAGTACGCCATTCACCCATGTTCTTTCATAACGTTGGGCTACGTATGGCCTAAGGAGGTGATTAATGTTAGCAACGGTGGTTCGGTTGCCGTTATCAGTGTAATAGCTAAAAACTGTTCGATTAATATCTAGCAACTTTCCACCAACATACTTATCAGTTCTGCAAGGGATTGCAATCCTATTTTTAAGTCTGAATTGCGCCCTGAATCCAGCGGACCAGTAATTTCCAGTATAACGCGTCCTGATATCCGTAACAACTCCATCACTATTCGTCGCTAATGTTCTTGTTGGCGAATAGACCGTTGGACTTGTATAGTAGAAATTTGTGGTTGAACTCACCCCGTCGAGAGAACTGGTAATTCTGAACGGTCTGTATAGGCTAGATTTATTTGTATAAGTCCTTTTTACGTACCTCCAAGCCCAGTTTGAACCAGCAGAAATCCTAGCTCTTACCTTTGCAGCACGGTAAACCACTCCCGGTGCTGTGGTATAAACATCGCTTGTCCTCCTAATAGATACGCTCTGAGCTTCTAAATGACCCGTTTCTTTGTAGGTTTGCGAAACGCGTTGATTCCCTTGATAAATCTTTGCTATTGGAGGTGCAGCGGGATAGGTTGTTGTGGTAGTTGGTGAAGATTCTTTTTCGAACGTAAATCGTTTCTCCCCGGCACCATTGTAATCAACCGTTACGTTTTCATATCCTATGTGGTAACCGTCCAAGCTTGATAGTGGACTAATACTAGTCGAATTAAAGATGACCGTTCTTACACCATTGGCATAATACGCTTGAAATGCATATTGTGGTTTTGCGTTTAAAATACCACTAGAATTACTAGTTCCGAAAGCATTGTAATTGAAGTTTCGAACAATATCTCTTGTACTACTCAACCCATCGTAAAGTCTGGTTTGTTTAATTCTTAAACCTCCACAGGCTAGATTTGGAGCGGATCGATTATTGTTTTGATGGATTGAAAATGTGCCTTTGGCAGCATAAGAACTCACTTCAAATTTATAAGAGTTGCCAGCCTTAAGGTCTGAGATGGCGCTCAATTCAATGGTTAGTTCTTTGTTATCCCCATAATTAGTGGTATTCACACTTTTTCTATGAATAACTTCTCCTCGATTGGTCATGTCATATACTGTCAAGCTAACATCCATATAGGAGGTTTTACTAGCCTCTACAGGCTCATAAGTTTCAATGCCTAATTGGTAACTTCCTGATGCTATTAACGCTTCATCTAATGTTACTGATTCCTCATCAGATAGTTTTCCGAAATAGTCCGTCTCGTCCGTGCAGGTTTTTAAGTTGATAAGTGTCGTATTGTCTTCATCAGACCTAAAGTTAACAGCGGAATCATATGAGTTAGCCTCATATGCAAAACTCAGTCTACCTTTGGTAGGATAAGTTACTGTAGAAAGTGCCCCTTTAACCATTTGACTATAAACGGTAGTTCTATGGGCGGACCCATAACATTGTTGCGAAATGCCTGAACCGTAGCAGCTGTAAGGAATCAAATTGTCACGACTATCATTAGTCGAGGCTCCATTATAATATCCCCAATGGTCAATTCGCTTACTTAAATATCTTGGAAAAAAGTTGTTCCCGTAATAAGTGAAAATCCATGGTTGCTCTGCAGTAGAAGTATTGGCTGGTCCTGCACATGGCGCCTTCCTTACTTGATTTAATTTTAACCGTTTTCTACCTGGATCGCTGCTTACTCCGTCGGCAAAGTAACTTTGTGACAAATCCATTTTATAACAATAACTACTGCCTTCTTTAACTCTTATTCGATATAGTTTTATCGGATCATAAGCGAAATTGGGATGACGGTACAAATCATCTCTGTAATTGTAGTCGAAAAAAATCTCAGTTGTAGGAGTCGAAATCTTGCTGAGCGTAGTGGCTCTCATTAGAACATCCAACTCTTCCATATCACAATTTCCTTCAAAATCTTGACTCCCATTGTAATAAGCAGAGTATAAGGAACAATCACTCCAAACTTTATATTTGTAGTTATTACTTCGGTAAGTAAAGTCAATCTTATGCTTTTTGTCGAAAGATTCAATTCGTACTAGACGCCAGGAGATACTTTGTGACCAACCTCCTTCAACTGCTTGAAATTCTGTATTGGTTTCTAAGGGATGCTGCCAAGTATTGACATAACCGAAGTAGTAAATAGTTCCATCTGGTGTAGTTAAAATAAACCCTTCAAGAGTGCCACCAAATCCATTAAATCTAGGCTCAATTTTAATGTTGTTTTTAGGGATCATTACCACCTCATTGTTGTCATCAAAAATGAATTTTCCTGAATATCCTGGAAAGGAATACGTAAATAAATCTGGCTCTCCGTCTCTTTGCTGATTAGCCACCTGCTGGGTGTGCGTGTTTGTAGTATTTAGTGCATCGCCATCGGACCAATATCCATTATTATTTGCATCATCATCCTTCAACCCACGAATAGTTCTTGTAATGATGCCACCAGCTGTGAGATTCCAGCCTAAACCAACCTCAGACGGTATTTCCGAGACACGAATGCCTCCTGTGTGATAGTCTAAGGATACACTATGTGACAACGAACCGTCAGTAACTGAGGCTACTGGCACACTTACGTTGCTTGTACCCGTGAAAGGACTTACTGGTTGATCGACATACTTTCCAAACGAACCAGCAGCAGCAGATGGGGTGACTGTTTGTCCTTGTGCTACCAGATATAATGCGCAGAATAGTAAGCTGCTTATGATATACTTAATATGTTTCATGTTTTTTAAATTTAATGTGGAGAATTTGTTAAATGACAATCAATGGCTCTGTAACAGATTGATCCTCGAATCGGAAATTCAAAAAGTAAGCACCAGGAACGAGTGTGCGAACATCCAGTTTATGCTGCGTCGCATCGTGATTAATCTGTTCGTCGAGGATTACTTTTCCATTGATGTCAATGACTCTCAAGTCTATACAGGTAGTCGTTATTACTTCTTTGAAATTGATGGTAACCAAATCACTTGCTGGATTTGGCGTCAACTGAATTTGGGATAGGGTAGGAGTAATATCTGGTGTTTCTTCTTCGCTTTGTGTTGCTTCCGCTACTACAACTTCCGGCTTACCACACTTCGTTTCTGTTTGAGAAAGCCGACTTCTAATACCATCTGCGGCGAGAATTGCTTGCATTCGTTTGATTTGCCCATTCGTAAACATATTCCGACAGGCATCATAAGTAGCATCCATGAAGTTCATCGTCATTTCTGTAGGATAGCCATCACAAGTGGAAACATGGTCGAACTCCGGACAGGTGAAATTTGGAGAATTGTGAATAGGGGTGTCATCTACACGGTCATCACCACATTCCATTTCTCCCCAAAGGCTATAAAGTCCTAGGTAATTTCCTATAAGGTGTGTCAGTGTTTTACCTTCATTGTAAGGGAAGATGGCAGTTCCTTCCTGACCAAAGTACTGGAAGTCGATTACAATACCATCTAGGGTAGGGTCACCTCCTGGCATCTGAGCATAACCGGCATTTTGCCCCTCTAAATCTGTGATCCAAACATTAATATACTTTTGTGTTGACCAAGGCGAGGCAACTGACTTCATTTCATTCCTAGTAGTCCATTGTTTTTTTGAAGTGGTGGCGGCCACAATTCCTGAAGTAGGATTTCCTTCTTGGTCAACAACAGGCACACAAAACTGAATCAACGGCTTTCCAGCTCTTTCCGAGTAGATGCCATTGGGATCATTCTGATGGTCGTTGATAATTTGACTTGTATTGAAATCTCTGTTTAACGCTTCAAGTTGTGACTGAATCTGCTGCTCAGTGATTTTGGGCATCCCAGGTGATTGTACAACATGAAATACAATAGGTAAGGTGTATTCCTGTAGTGTTCCATACTTAGTAAAATCCGAAATTTGTTTTTCGAATTGTTTTTCCAGATCATACCTCAGGTCATCCTGTTGCGATTGTCCCTGCATATACACATCTGTTGTTAGTGTCCTTATTGAAGGGTTTTGAGCCCAGGAATAGGAACATCCCAATAAGCACACGAATAGTGTGAATAAATTAAAGTGGTTCATGTTTAATAATTTATAGAATTATATAAAAAAATAAAATTTAAATTCGATTAAATAGAATACGAACTAATTGGATTAGCACTAATACTCCATGTAAATGGTTATAATTAGAAAAACAATAGATGGTGTATACTCCTTGGTCAAGGAGAAAAGTGATGGTTTAAATCATTGTATGTTTAATACAATAACCGCAAGTAGAAGCAGATGCGCTAACAAAATGGCACATGCCTGAATTGTACAAAGTAGTTTTTTAAAAGTTCCTTGGTTAAGGAAAAAAGTGATGGTTTTGAGCTATATATCTTGTAGAAAACAATAACTCTTACAATTATAACGAAAATTTGATTAAAAACGTTGCATGAAGAATTTTTTTTTATATTCGAGGGATGTAGAAATGACAAACATGACATATGTCGTATAAAAAGAGTTGTATAAACATTCATTAAAAAGAAAAAAACCGAAGGAATAAGTTTACAAAAAATGCAGATCAAAAACGACGAAATGAATGTAATCTAAGCGCTTGTGTTTTCTCGGAAATGGAAAAATTAATAGACTGGAAAACGGAGGAGTGAAGGAGCATCGAACTGACTATTTATGCAGGAATTCTAATGAACTAATAAGCCGATAAATTTGACCTTTTAAGAACTGGATATGAATTCATTTTGGCTATTTTTAGTTAATGATTCTCTAAAGCCAAAACCCATGTTTGATTCTGACAAAGTCGCCTATAACCGTTTCGTGGAATTAAAGCAGTGCTCTCTCATCCATCTAGCAATGTTTGTCTTATGGGGAATTGCACAGGAATTAGTTTTGTCGACTCAACTCCGATAGGGGGTTGCAACCAAAGAGGAAAAATTGGAATCATAAAAGAAGTTGTAGGCAATGAAAAAGAAAAAGAACCAAACTTCGAATGATAAAAATCTGTCTTATATATTGGAAAAGAATTGTTCATAAAATATAAAACGATAAAGAAATGAAAATAGTTAATCCATCAATTGTCTTGATTCTGGTAATATCAATTATTATCTTTTCATGTAATAAAAATCCACCAATCAATCAAAGAGAGATTTGGGATTGCCACCAAGAAATAACATGGGATTCATTGAAAACAAAAAACACTTTAATTGGCAAATGGGAATGGGAATACATTAGTTGTTACTGGAATCCAGAAGATGCCAATGACAGTAGATTTAAAGGATTGACAATTGAGTTTAAATCCGATAGCACATTGGATGTAAAAGAAAGTGGACAAATAATTCAAACATCGATTTGGAAAGTTGTTAATGGTGGTGTTGACTTATTTGCAATAGATGTTGAGCCGACTGTTATTCAACTTTATGGACGAATTTTATTCTGCGAAGAAAGAGTGGAGTTTAACCACAGTTACATTGATGGCTGTGACAACTATTTTAAAAGAAAAGAATGAAAGAAGACAGCCTATAAAATATGGTATATGCGTAATATGGTATATACGTACGTAATATGGTATATACGCCAATCAGAGACTTACAACAGATTCTTAAGCATAAAACCGTAACAAACAAAACTTAACAGCTCCAAAAGACTCAAGAGGCGACTGTTTGTAATAGTGCTATCAGATATTAGAAGCATAATAGTATAAATTGTTCTTGCAAATTAAGTTTATTTCATTTAAATTTAAAACAAATAGTTTTAAATGAAACAATCGGGTTTTGCGGATTTGCCCTTACACTATGGCCGTGTTCCTCCTTGGCTCGCCAACAGAATGGCGACATTAGGCGGTGCGATCATAGAAGCCATCGCCATAGAATATGGTAAAAAGGCCGTCCTAGACAGATTGAGCGATCCCGCTTGGTTTCAATCACTTGGCTGTGTACTTGGAATGGATTGGCACTCTTCAGGCATCACAACTTCTGTAATGGGCGCTTTGAAAAAAATCGATCAATCCCATTTCTAAGGAACTAGGCATTTACATTTGTGGTGGCCGCGGAAAACATTCTAGGAAGACACCACAGGAGTTGATGCAAGTCGCCGAAAAAACCGGTCTTGATGGAATGAGGCTGGCACGCACCAGCAGGCTCACCGCAAAAGTAGACAGCACGGCAGTCCAAGACGGATTTTAGATTTATCTCCACAATTTCATTTTGACTGATGAAGGCGATTGGACAGTCGTCCAGCAAGGCATGAACAAGCGTAATGGTATGGCAAGACGATATCACTGGCATTCTGAACAGTTCACATCCTTTGTAGAAACACCGCATACTTACGTCTATGGCAAGCGACATGCCGCACCAATACTAAATCTGACAGCTTCCGATGCACAAGCGACTAAGAAGGGAATCCTTGATATTGTAGGAGAAGGGTCAGAACGACTGATGAAGGAAATCCGAAGGATTATTGTCTTGCCCGGCCATCATCAAGTCACTGCGAAAGATGTAAATATGAAACGACTTGGGAGTGTACTTGCCTTAGCAGAAATGTCTGAGGTAACGGACTTTGAGTCGATGTTGCTGCTGCAAGGACTAGGACCTAGAACCCTACAATCATTGACATTAGTAAGCGAGGTGATACATGGAACGCCTAGTCGGTTTGACGATCCTGCTCGGTTTTCGTTTGCGCATGGTGGCAAGGACGGACATCCATTCCCAGTGCCCACCAAGATCTATGACAGAACTATCAAAACACTTAAAACGGCGGTACACAGGGCAAAACTCGGCCATTCTGACAAGCAAGTTGCGATTAAGAATTTGCATAAGGCGGCCAAGCGGATTGAGGAAAACTTTATTCCTAATGATAATTTTGATGAATTGATTGCACACGAACGTAAAATGGCACCACTGTATGGAGGACGAACGGTTATGGATGATTTGCCACGCAACACACGAAAGCGAAAATCTGGGAGCCAGCTAAGATTGTTTTAGTTTTCAAGGTTTTGTTCACACTGTTGCTAGAAGGTGTCGCACCTCACGGAGCTATCTTTCAGTCTAATGGTAAATTGCTACCAAGGTGTCGTTCCGACGGAACTAAAAAGAGATGTGTTGCATAGAATCTAGTAAGGATGGCACCTTTTTTCCAGTGGGCTCCTTGCATATATTATTATTACAATAAATGGAGCCTGCCTTCCTGTGGTCTACAGGCAGACTGATGGAAGGATACGAACCCCGACCCGCTGACAACAAATCAGCTGTTCTGGTCGACGTAGCTGTATTGGCGAACTATTATAGGACGCTCTCCGACGATTGTCTTCTATTTCCTAGGACTTTTCTTCTTCCGCCTCTTTTTCTGCAGCCTCTTTTGCCTCATCGATTTTATCTACTAAACTCAAGCACCAGCGAAGCATTTTTGGGCTAAGGTATTTAGCGATTCCGGCTTTACGAATGGCACTTTTAAGGGCTTTGACATTCTTGTAGCCCATATTATTATCCTCTGCATACGCTGCGTATTCCTCCCATTCATCAGCTGTGATGTAGTCGAAGTCGCTTTTCATAATGTCTAAATCCGTAGGATCGTTAATGTCATATTTTTCCATGGTTGTTGTGTTGTGTCACGTCTTACGTTCGATTTAGATCAAAGTTACTACAAACCACAGTCTGAAACGTAATTATTTATACAATATTTTTGTTTTATTTTGGGGTGACTTATGATTGACTACTGTGTGCTTCCTTCTGTTTTTGGGGATTGACCTGTGACTCGATCTTCTTAGTGCTGGGTAGTTATTGTAGGTGGCGGCTTAGTTGGCTGGAATATGCTGCGAAGCAGCAGTGCGAAAGATTCATCCTTTAGTGCAGTTCTTCTCACCGAGCAGACTTGCGAGTATGGAAGACATCCGAAGGGAAAGCCTACCTACTACGCTTAGGAAGGCAGGCACCAAAAAGAAAACAGCGTTCCTAATTTTAAAGTCGGTTTACAGCATAAAAAAGACAACAATCTGGGGAGACTGCTGCCTAGGGTGTTTTATATTGTTTTATGGGATAATCTGAATCAATAGACGTTATAGTTCTAACTATCTAAGATTCCAAGAAGTTGAATAAGCTTATTAATTGCATTACTCCCTTACTATACCGTTACGGTTCAACAGGTAAACAAAAAAATAATAAATAATAAATAATTTATTGAGTTATAGTAAAAAACAGCGCCCCGTTTCCAGAGCGCTGTTTTTGTTAATAAATTTGTTCTAGGAGAGAACCTATTCCACCTGCTTTAATAATTTCACAGTCTTCACACCTTCCGAATTTGATATGCGACACAAATACATTCCAGCACTGAGTTCCTCAGTATTTAGTCCTACCGCATGGTTTCCGACCGATCCGTCGTTACTGATAAATTGCTGTACCGTTTTACCTTGAATGTCTATCAACTCAATCAGTGTTGAGTTACCAGGAGACAAAGTCTCATAGTTTACAGTAACGCTATGATCAAATGGATTAGGAGTAACCACAGGGCTACTCAATGAGGATAACGTAGTGTTTTGTCTTGCCATAGGACGTACGACTGTAAGATTTTCATCACAATTTCGATGGCAAGTTTGCTTGGTACCATCCTCTACTATTTGATCAAGGTGATCTATTACAAATGATGTCATTCCCGGATATGGGTTCAACATTGACATTAAATCAGTATGATTCTGGATCGGAAAAGGAGCGTTGTTAGTAGTGGTCAAGGAAAAACTATAAGTAACACTAGTTCCTAGTTCCATTTCAAAACTGAGCGGAAATCTTAAATCCACTACATCTCCATAGACCTCATTGCCATTTGCGTCGTAAGCGATTAAACTATTAATTACCTGTCCATTATTGATGTCAGCGATACTAATTGGAATTTCATATGGTTGCCCATTTACTTCGGCATTTAAAAAACATGGAGGTAAAGAGGTTTGATTGGGTTGGAAACGCAATTTAATGTCGAATTCCAAGGACCCATTCGTTGTTCCCACACATTCGAATGCACTGGACATACAATCCCAATTAGAACGTATAGCACGGCCATCGATCGCAGCAAAACTTGAATACGTAAATAGGGTACAGAATACTAGAGATAAAATACTTTTCATTGTTCTTTATTTTAGATTACATTTAAGGAGACAAACAGTCTTTCCAATAAGACTGCTACAATTATTTTAGAAAACTGTTTTTTGTTATAGCAGAATTTTATTCTGTCTGCTTTAATAATTTCACAGTCTTCACACCTTCCGAATTTGATATGCGACACAAATACATACCAGCACTCAGCTCTTTCGTATTTAGTGCTACAAACTGCCTACCAGCGTATGTGTCATTACTGATTTGTTGCTGTACGGTTTTACCTTGAATATCAATCAACTCAATTAGTGTTGAGTTACTAGGAGACAAAGTCTCATAGTTTACTATAACGCTATGATCAAATGGATTAGGAGTAACCACAGGGCTACTCAATGAGGATAACGTAGTGTTTAGTCTTGGCAAAGGATATGCAGGTAGTCCGAAATCACAACTTCGGGGGCAAATGTGCTTGGTACCAGCCTCTACTACTTGATCAGTGGTATTTATCGAATAGGACGTCATCCCAGGAATTGGTTTTATCACTGACATTAAATCATCATGTATATGGATCGGAAAAGGAGCGCCGTTAGTAGTCGCTAAGGAAAAACTATAAGTTATACTAGTTGATCCTGGAGGGATTCCAAAACTGAGAGGAAAAAATAAATCCACAACATCTTCAAACACTCCCTGATTATTTGAGTCGTACCCGACTATACTATTAGTTACATTTCCGTTATTGATATCAGCAACTGTAATTTGAATTTCTTGTACTTGCCCATCTATTTCAGCAGTTAAGAACATTGGAGGTAAAGTAGTTTGATTCGGTTGGAAGCGTAATCGAATTTCGAATTCCAAGGAACCATTTGTTGTTCCAACACATGGTAATGTAACGAACATACAGTCCCAGTTAGATCTTATGGCGCGACCGTCGATCGCAAAACTTGAGTACGTTATCAGAAGACTGATAACTAGAGATAAGATAATTTTCATTGTTTTATAATTTTAAATGATGAATCTTGCTTTTAAAAGCAAGGTTCATAAAGGGCTATACCGAAATTAACAGCTAGGTAAACAAAATTACCATATTATTTTTGTTGTCGAAAAAAAGCGTTATTTGTCGGACGTAAAAGTCAGCCATAAAGATAACAAATTATGGAGAAGTTACTTTACTAAGTTGTTAAAAATAAAGACTTTAGTTCTTGCTCCTAGTCGACCTTGATCAGTTTTATACTTTGAACTTTCGTTTCTGAAGTGATGTTGAGCAACCATATCCCACTTGTCAAGCCATCTAGATTTAATGGAATATAGTGTTCCCCTTCAGTAAATAATCGATCACCTTGAGGAATGTGAAATTGCTTCCCTGTAATCCGTCAACTTAATCACAACGCGTTCTGCATGTTCCATGTTCAAATAAAGCACTGCTTCTTGAGATATAGGATTTGGGTAAATAGTGCTCTCAAATGCAGGAATGAGATCGTCAGTAGTTAATAACTCGGATATTGTGTTTACCACCAAATTTGTAATGATTGGAGGATTGAAATCAAAGTAAATCCCTGCTTGATTTTCGATCACAGTCCCTAGTGGTAAATTATCCTTCAAGTCAACTGTGAAAGAGAAAAAACCATGACTAGCGGGCTCCTTCGTAACACTGTCCACCAACAGGATATTGTCAAAGGTAAAGACGAGTGTCCGTTCCTCAATGGTTAAATTGTAGGAATGACTGCTTGACATTGGGCGAATAGAAGTAATGTCTAAGTTAGGATCTAGCTCATCCTTCACCACCACAGTCAGGGATGACATTGTCCCAAACAATCTGCCCGTCAAGATAAACAATTCAAGTAGAGTCCTGCGCCACAAACACGGTGTCAATCGCATTACAGATATTTACAACATCTGTAGTAGTGGCAACATAGTACCCAGTGCTCAACCCCGCAATCGTCTGGGTAGTCGCTTCAGTATTCCACAAATAGGAAAAATTTAAATCAAAGGCTGATATAGAGGCTGAGCCATCATTCAGCAGGCAGGTTTCATTAGTTGTGGTTACATTGATGGAAGAAGCGCCAACAATCTCAACGGCTTCAACCAGTTTACAACCAACTGCATCTACTATTTCCAATACATAAATGTCGCTGTACAGCCCTGAAATTGTTGTAGCTGAAGTAGGAGCGCCACAAAAGGCGTAAGAATAAATGGGCGCCCATGTAGCACTGCCATCACCAACATCACAAAGGTCATCAGTTTTGTTGATTTGTACTGAAAACCCAGAACACGAAGTACAGTTTCGCGGCGTTTGGTTAAGGGTTAACTTATATTCCCCGGAGCCACGGTTGCATTTGGAAAGTTTAAATCTATAGGTACTGGTATTACAGGAGTCGCGAATTCTGTTTCTATTTCAACGAAATAATCTGTCGGCGTGTCATTCGGTATTCCAGAGAGGATTATCGATCCTTGCGAATTAGGTGTAAAGAAACAAGTTGGAGGATCACATTGGAAAGTCAAACCAGTAGGAAGATTAAGTACAGATATAACTTCAAGCGAAGTGATTTCTACATTTGAAGGGCCTATTGACATAGAATCGGCCACAAATAATTCAAATGTATAACTATAACTACAATTGTTATACGCATCGAGTGTAATACCTTGTTGAGGGTGTTGCCCAGAAGTGGAATCTGGTTCGGGGACCAATAAGACTCCATTTTACACTCCTTGACAAATTGAATTGATTTGTCCCATTAAAAATGAAGCATTGACTAGAAGAAACAGGAGAAGGATAGACCTTTTCATGTGATGTGTTTTATAGTGTTAATTTAGGGGCTCCTCATTGGAAGCATTGTCTTTTGTTAATCCAGATTTAAGGATTATTTACAAAATAAGTTCTTTTTAGTAAAATAGATAGATATGTAATATTTTTTACACTAATATGTCAATTGAAAATATCCTAAGAATAGCTTGTTTCATGTATAGCAGCAAAATTCAAAATTCAATTGTCTCATCATTCCCAATTACCACCAGCCCTGACCAATAAAACGGATGGCTATGAGTCTGACTGTATTTCCGCTTGGACAGATATGCTAACTTTGATTGCCGAATCGCTGCTGACTTTTTGAGCTTTGAGGTGCATCCCTCATAAAAACCAGTCAACAGTTCACTAGTAGACACATCATCGACCTTCCACAAACTAGCAACAAGACTTGGGCTGCCAGCGATAAAGAAACTCCTAGCCAAGGATAGGACACCCTCACCGGTCTGAAGCTTGCCAACACCCGTCTCACAAGCACTCAGCACGGTGAGATCCGCCTTGATTCGCATCGACTCTATATCGGAACTAGTTAATTGGTCATCACCATAAAGTGCAATCTCATTAAACTTTGGATTCCGCTTGTCTTGCTTGGCGTGCGCGGCGAAGTGGATGATCCGATAATCGCTAGCAGATTGCAGTACTGCCTTCTCCGTTGCAGCATTACCAAGCAGAAGGTCACCTGATTTAAGAATTCCCTTTACCAGATTGACTTCTTCTTTTGCAGAAGCCAGTTGTCCGTCTGGTGCAATTCCCAGAAATAATTGGTCTGCGGTCTTCTTGTTTTTGTTGACGGTCTCCAGCATTAATTTAGCAGAATAGTGATATCCAATTGCGGTGTTCTCGATCAAATAGTTTAGATTTTCGGTAGAAAAATAAGGTGTTTTCTTTGAATCTCGTCGCTGTAAACTATCTGTCAGTAATACATCAAACGGCAATTGCGTCAACGGCCCATCAGGAATCACTAGGAGCTGTTTGGTTGATAGCTTAATGATTAGTTCACCAAGCAAATCTGTATACAAACGATGTGCGAGTTGATGAAAGGGCTGCCCTTCAGCTGATAATCGAGACCGGTCAGCTATGATATTCAGCAAATAGCCCAGTTCCTTTTCAAACTGTGGTCTTTTATCCAAGGCAATCAGATCGGTTGTTTTTGGCGTAATGCTAAGGACAAAAATCTGTTTTGGTGTGAGGTAGTATTCTAGCAGCTGCGCCTCACTGTCAAGCGTTTGCTGTATTTGTTTGAGGGTGATCGGTTTACTTTCGTGCTTCAAAGCGTAGTACTGTGGATATTGTTGTTCGAGTGCTTTTAGCTGTTGTTGGTATTGCTGTTTGAGTTGGAAGATGCGATCTGTAAAACGGTCTTTCTGGGGGCTGTCGACTGCTGATTTTTCTTTTTCAAAGAACGCGATTTCTCCTTTCAGATTCGTGATTTGCTGGTATTTTTTTGCGGGGATGTTTCCTTTGTCAAATGCCTCGTTGCTCTTCATGTCTTCTAGGAGGGCGGTAGTCTTATTCCCTTCAATAAACTGTAAGATGTGTTCAAGGTATTGCTGTTTTTTAGTAAGGTCATGTAACTGAACACTTGTTTCGATGGCGCTTTGATAAATTGCTGATGCCTGTTTTGCAATATTAAATTTGGAAGCGTCTTCCAGTACATCTCTACGCGCATAAGAGATTAACGCATTGATAAATAGATAGGTGTTAAGGGCTTCAGTTAGATGTTTTTGTTGACCACTATCCTGATACTGTGCTTTAAATATCTCAGCTTTCAATTTCAAAAGATCAATTGCTGTATATTTCCCAAAAATATCATTGATTTCCGGATTCTTATTGGACCCATCAGGCACAAACGTTTTACAAACATATTGAATGGCTTTCTGCACGTTTATTAGTGCTTGCTGATATTGCTTCTGTTTTAAATGTGCGAACGCCATTTCCTTGAAGGATTCAGCAAGTACCTCATCTTTTTTTAGCGTCTTGTACTCTGTTAAAGACTCCTTTTCTGATTCCTTTAGAAAGGAAAGCGCTTCCTTGTAGTTTCCTGTCATTGAAGCTAGTTTACCTTCTAATAGATTCGTTAAATGATACTCTTGTAGCGTACTTCCAAACTTCGATTTTATAATCTTAGCCTTATTTAAATAAAAACTGACAGAGTCAAGTTGATTTTTTTCTATACGAATCTGTGCTAAACGGTTATAAATGTCATAAGCGATTTGTTGGTAATATTTAGTCGTATCTCCATATTTATTGAGCTGATTGAGACCTTTATTATAAAAAGATACAGCAAGTTTATGATCTCCATTCTTTTGATGAATATGTCCTAAATCATATAAGAACGGAATGAGTTCGGTATTTTGATTGTAATGGATTGCCTTTTGTTGGGCTTGTTTAAAATAGAATTTTGCATTTTCAAAGTCTCCCTTTTTTGAGTAAATATGACCAATTCCATTGTAGGTATAGGATATATACTCACTCTTGATTGCTTTATCAATTACAATTACTTTTTTATACAGTTCTTCAGCAAGGGGGAATTGATTGGTTCTTTCATACATCATTGCTTTATTATAGACAGCTGTTGCATAAAGATCTGATAACGTATCAATTTTCGATTCCTTTGCTAAAGCGATTGCTCTATCAGCATAAATTTGTGCACTATCATAATTAACTAATGAATAATGGATGTCCATTAAACCATTATACACCTTAACCTGTTTCTCCTTGTTATTTTCATAGTGTTCTAATGCTCCATGAAGACATTCTATGGTATCACAATCACTAATGATGTCTTTCTGTGAAGAATCGCAGCCAGCACAAAAAATAATCATTCCAAAAAGAACGGAAAAAATATAAGGGAGAGGAGATCGCTGCATTTTTACTACTTTTTAATCCAAGTTTATTCAATGTAAATATATTATTATTATGATTTAATCGTTTAATTCAGACGGTTTTACTTAGAAAATTACTAGGAACTGTTTACCTTGACGCAATATTTGGTATACAAGCAATAGAATATAGATGGATTCAATTCAAGCAAATGAAGTACAATCACTGCTCTCTTCAGATAATGATAAGGAGAGAGAAAAAGGGTTGAAGATGTTGAAAGAACAGATGTTTGGACTAATCACTAGTATGATTATGAAAGGTGGTTCTTCAAAAGAGGACGCTGAAGAAATCTTCTGGGACGGATTACTCGTTATTGATGTAGAAGCTAAGAAAAAACGCTTTGGTCCATCGGATAACGTGCCAGGGTTTTTAAAAAATGTTTGTAGAAACATCTGGCTTAAAAAACAGCGAAAGAAAACGCTGAAGTTCAATAATATTGACGACCATATTGATTTTATTACAGAACATAATGTCGCTATTCCTTCTTTAGTAGAGGACGAGACCGCCAAACGATTAGAACTTGTAATTCAGCAATTAAAACCCAAATGTCAATCCATTCTAAGATTAGCGTTTTTTGAAGGACTTACACCCCATGAAATCAAAGAATGGTTGGACTTGAAAAGTGAAGATGTAGTTAAAACCTCAAAGAGTCGATGTAAAAAGAAATTACGTGAAATTATAGATTCGTTTGGGGGAAAAGGTTTTTTTAATTTATAGTATACCTGTTAGTATGAAAGATTTAGACTTAATTGATGATTTTATTTTAGGGAATCTATCCCAAGAAGATAAAAACAGATTTGAGACCTCACTGGCTTCAGATTCCAAGCTGCAGACACTTGTCAACGAGCGCAAAGAGCTCATCCTTGTCACACAGTTAGCCAGCGCTACCGCTAGAAAAAAAGAGCTCAAACAGCTTTTAGGCAAAGGGAAATTCGAAGAAACCACTGCTGTAGTAACACCTCAATTGACCAAAGAAAACAAGGCAACCACCGCTGCCCCTGATAAAAAGAATTCTGGCAAACTGGTCCGACTCCTGCCATATCTCACTGCTGCCGCCTGTATTGGCGCCTTCCTCTTTGTAATGCTTTTTAAGACATCCGCAGGACTGGATCCCCTTGTCAATGAATACTATTCCCCCTATTCGGTAACCGTTAGAAGTACAACCGGAACCACCACAAAAGAAAAGGCATTTCAACTATACAACAACAAGGAATACAAAGCCGCCATCCCGCTACTCGGTCAACTGTCAGCGAACAATCAGGAAGCACAACTCCTACTAGGCATTGCTCAATTCGAAACCGGAGCCTCCAAGGAAGCACTCACCCAATTTAAAGCACTTTTGGCAGAAGACAGTGAATTATTTAACGACCACGCCAAATGGTATGCAGCTCTAACTTATTTGCAGCTCGACCAGTCTGCCGAAGCAAAACCCTTGCTACAATCCTTAACCAATCAAACGGAATATGCAGCAAAAGCAAGAGAATTGCTAGCCAAACTGAATAGTAAGTAATGACGCCTTCTAGCGGATTTAACATCCGTTTTAGAAAATAAAAGTAGAAAGCACTATAAAAATTATTTCTTTATATGGACATGGTTGAAGCATTCGGACAAAAACAATTACTTAATTTTGCTTCGGTTAGTACTTTACTTACTAAAATAATGGCTTACCATTTAGAATGGACATTCACACCCAACCACTGCTCAAAAACGTCATCAAAACTAGATTCCGCCATAAAATCGTCAGTTATTCCAAATAAATGATAAATTGATGTATTATTTTCAGAACATACTTCAATAATATACGTTTTACTAGTGATAATAGGTTTCTCGCTTCACATTTTAGCGAATTTTTCCTATTTTTGCATGGAAATGAAAAGGGGTATCTTCCCTCCGTGTAAATATATTGAAAACTAACCATCTAGAGATTAAATTGAAACAGGCGCAAATGGATCCACTAAAGCAAAAATTTAAAGAAAAAGCACTAGCATTATTTCAAGCCAATAGAGCAATGCTCAAAGAACATGGCGATACTATAGTCGACCAGGTGACCCTCAAACAAGTGTTTGGAGGAATGAGAGGCGTAAAAAGTATGGTGTGGGAAACCTCACAACTCGACGCTCAAAAAGGAATTAGGTTTAGAGGGAAATCAATTCCTGAACTTAAAGAATTACTTCCTAAAGCACCAGATTGTAAAGAACCATTACCAGAAGGTTTGTTTCATTTAATGCTTACTGGTGAAGTGCCAACCCAAGAAGATGTGCAATGGATTTCTGAGGAATGGCAGAAAAGAGCAGATGTGCCTCAACACGTTTTTGATGCACTGGAAACCCTTCCAAAAGATGCACACCCGATGACACAATTCAGCATGGCGATTATTGCCATGGGAACTGAATCTGTGTTCAACAAAAGATACGCTGAAGGAATGGTAAAATCAGATTACTGGGATGCCACTTATGAAGATGCCATGAATCTCATCGCTAGATTACCTCGAGTAGCAGCTTATATCTACAGAAGAACCTACAAAAACGGAGAGCATATCAAAGCAGATCCTTCTTTAGATTGGGGTGGAAATTTCGCCCACATGCTAGGAATAGAAGGTAAAGACTTCAAAAGTCTAATGCGCTTATACCTTACAATTCATGCAGATCACGAAGGTGGAAATGCCTCAGCACACGCTACGCACCTTACAGGTTCAACACTTAGTGATGCCTACAAATCATTGTCAAGTGGAATGAATGCTTTGGCTGGTCCATTGCACGGTTTAGCAAATCAGGAAGTGATCAAGTGGGTATTCAAAATGATTGATGTATTAGGTACCAGAAATCCTAGTAAAGAACAAATCGCTGAGTACGTACAAAAAACACTAGATGATGGTAAAGTGATTCCTGGATATGGACATGCCGTCTTACGTCAACCAGATCCTAGATTTACAGCGCAACGTGTCTTTGCTGAAGAATACATCAAGAACTCAGACATTATCAATGTGGTTTGGAAGGCTTTTGATGTCGTTCCTCCAATCCTCAAAGGACTTGGAAAGGTGAAAAACCCTTGGCCAAATGTTGATGCACACTCAGGAGCTTTGTTAGTACATTACGGAATGCATGAGTTTAGTTTCTACACAGTACTCTTCGGCGTTTCTAGATCACTAGGCGTCTTATCGCAATTGATTTGGTCAAGAGCACTGGGCTTCCCACTGGAGCGTCCTAAATCTGTAACCTCTGAGTGGGTTAAAGATTACTTAGCCACTCAGAAAGAAGCTGTTGGATAGTTTTAGTACAACGCAACATCACTTACAATTTATCGTTTACCCTTGATATTAGAATGCTCGTTTTGAGTTGGAGCTCAAAATGAATCTGTTCTAAATAATCAGGTTAAAAATATACAAAAGCCTGCATTATTGCAGGCTTTTTTATTTGGTAAATATAGATCATGAAAGATAACGCACTTGATGATAGTAGGGAATCATCAAATATAGCTCGACCTCCTTTTGGGGTTAAGTTAGCTTTTGCAATCGGCCAATTTGGCTGGTCATTGGCCACGTTTTGCGTGTTCAATCAATTGGCTTACTTCTATTTGCCGCCTGAAACAGGAACCACAAATTTCCCAACCTTCATTTATCAAGGTTCAATATTAGGAGTGTTGACTGTCATTGGGCTGATTAGCTTTGGTGGACGTGTCCTGGACGCCATTACTGATCCTTGGATTGCCAACCTATCTGATCGGTCTTCAAGTAAGCTAGGCAAGCGTAGACTTTTTATGTTGTTGGGGGCTTTCCCACTCGCATTGTGCTCCTATCTAGTCTTTTACCCAATATCAGACAGCACACAGCTCAATAGTATTTGGCTAGGGGGCACGATTGTGCTTTTTTATATCGCATTTACGATTTACTCGGTTCCTTACGCTGCTCTTTTTAGTGAGTTAAGTCATAATCCTAAAGACCGGATGCAACTCAGTACTATGATTTCGGTAACCTGGGCGATTGGTTTTTTTGTGGGCAATATTATTTTTGTACTCCAAAGTCATTTCGAATCAACCATGTCTCCTACCGCTGCTTTCCAGCAATCCGTGTTGTTGTTTTCAGTGGTCTCGTTCATCGCTATGCTTGTTCCTGTTTTGTTTGTTAAGGAACAAAAATACTGCAAACAAGCAGTCAGTAAACTGAGTATTAAGGATTCAATGGCCCAAGTCATGAAAAATGCCAATTTTCGTAATTTCGCGATCTCGGATATGATCTACTGGCTCGCATTGACTATCATTCAAAGCGGAATCGTTTATTACGTGACGGTATTACTGCAATACGACAAAGCGTTCACCACTTACTTTATGGGCGGCTCATTTATCCTTAGCATTGTTGTCTTTTATGCTTTGGTCAATTGGGGCGTTAAAAGATTTGGCAAAAAGAGAGTCATGTCCTTTGGGTTTTTAATATTTGGTGCCACTTTCCTCTTAGGAGCTTTATTAGGCAATCCTGTCCTTCCAAAAATGGCTCAACTGGTCATTATGGGAGTTATGGCTGCAATACCATTAGCCATCTTTGGGATTGTGCCTAATGCTGTCCTAGCTGATATTGTTTATGTCCATGAAAGAAAAACCAGAAAGCAATTAGCTGGAATGTTTTTCGCAGTCCGCACCGTGATGATGAAATTCGGCATTGCACTTGGCAGTTTATTATTCCCCTCGTTCCTCTTACTAGGCAGAAGTGTCGACAATGATTTTGGGATCCGCTTTTCTGGTTTCGCTGCCCTGACTTTCTGTGTGCTGGGTTTTATATTATTTCAGCGATATCGTGATGAAACCTAAAGTAGGCCTCAAACTAAAGGTTTTCCTGTAAGTAAAGCCTTTCGTAACTAAGTATCTGTTATCAATTCCAAATTTTGTTTTAATTTTAAGGCGCTTAATCCAACATCGGAAGTAACAGGAAAATCATTAAACATTAAACATTATCAATACGTCCCTCACGTCAAAATTAAACATTGATCATTAAACATTGAGTCTACTCCGAAAAAGGCTATTTTGGTCAAAATCGAGGCTGAGAGATTTTTTGAGCCGCAGTTAACCTCTGTTAATGAGGACTTAAAAAATATCGAAAACGAAGAGTTTGGTCAAAAGAGACTTTTCGGGGTGGGCTCAACATTAAACATTAATCATTATCATCAATTGTTCCGTGAATTAACAGTATGAATCCCAATCAACTGATCATAGCGCCCTGCAAACGGACGATAGTAGACAAGAATGTAGTAATCGTTTTCAGTTTCATACCAGCTACCATCAACACGAGTCATGTCTGCTGCAGCGGTTCCTTCCTTTACATAAGCATAAGCGTAGTTATAATAACCTTGCTTTAAATCTACCGTACATTGGTAAGCGCCTAGTTCCTTATCATAGCGCATTTTGTATTCATTACGAATTTCCCAATCCGTCAAACCACCAAACAGATAAAAGTCGCCCTTGTCATCTGGAAACTGTTGTACCAAAGTAAATGTTGTTCGAATGTAATCACTTTCAAGCTTAAAGTCATCTTCGTGGTAGTTTTCAATCACAAATTTACCATTCGCTTCACCACGATAAGAGTAAGCACGCCCTGATCGTTCCCGATCTGGATCTACGGCCATGTAGTAACGATCTTCGTCATTTTTTAACACTGCAATATGTTCTGCGGTGTACCTGGTACTTCGCAAGTCCGCCACGATAAACTCTTTGCCGCCTGGGAATACAATCTGATCCTGATAATCATAAATTAGTTTACCTTCTCTGATAAATAAAGGCTTGACATCCATAATTGCATTGTCCCATCTACCATTTTGCATAACGTAAGTCTTTAACTCTGCCCTCGGATTCCGGATAATCGAAGGACTGTAGTTGACCACAAAGTCAATTTCTTGGTGTGTTCTGGATTTCAGCATCGCATTTGCTTTGAGCACGTCTGCCTCAACAGAAACCTGATTGTCAAAGATTAAGAAACGCTTGGTGAGCACCAGATCCTCCTCGTCATCATCCTCATATACTTTCAAGAGGTAATTACCAGACTTAGTCATTTTCATGTCGTTATTGGGCAGCAACAATTGGTAATGGGTGAAATCGACCAAGGTGTTAAACGAATAATCGTATTGTTCTATTAGATTCGGGTTAAACCCATCGATGTATTCCATATCATTTAGATCACTAGGGTTCCAGTCTGAATCACAATGGATTATGGTGTAAGTGTAGTCTTTAACACCGCCATCCAAATCATCAAAAGAAAGGTGCAGTTTGGCACTTCCATCTAATTTTATCACAGGAAAACCAACAGGATTGCCTTCTGGGTGTAGCAGCGCTGTTTTTATGTTTGACTTATAGAGGTGGTCTCTATATCTCAGATGGCTGTCTTTAACGTACTCTTCCTTTTGCGCCATAAGAAGACCGCTACTAAATAGAAATAGGAGTAAGACTGTGATTCTGATTTTGATAGAGATCAACATTTTCGCTTTTTTAAGGAATAATACAATATTTAAGCCATAAAGACCAGCCTACTGGATAATTCGGGCAATAGCGTAGCATTGTTAAGTTAATCAATTGTCTACTAATAAGGTGCAGAGCACCAAGCAAAGCCGTCCCAATTTTGTTTTGAAACACTTATCCTGGAATATTTAAAAGGTACATCGTACCGTCCCTATTTGTAACAAGCACAAATCACGCAAGTCTTAAAAGGCACGTAGTGTCGTCCCTATTTGTAACAAGCGTAGATCACGCAAATCTTCAAAGGCACGTAGTGTCGTCCCTATTTGTAACAAGCACAAATCACGCAAGTCTTAAAAGGCACGTAGTGTCGTCTCTATTTGTAACAAGCACAAATCACGCAAGTCTTAAAAGGCACGTAGTGTCGTCCCTATTTGTAACAAGCACAAATCACGCAAGTCTTAAAAGGCACGTAGTGTCGTCTCTA